>OJJG01000039.1_pt1 | contig 49129 bp, 37 predicted proteins | sample 1596291 | NCBI WGS metagenome assembly OJJG01 (sample SAMEA4350149, study PRJEB24818) | metagenome | biome: human; feature: gut; material: faeces | place: Denmark | collected 2013-09 | reverse complement strand
GCTGCTCTATTGCCGTAATCGCCTCCACGCGTTGTTGATGACGACCGCCTTCGTACTGTGCGCCCAGCCACGCATCCACAATCATTTTTGCCAGTTCGAGGCCAACCACTCGTGAACCAAAAGCCAGCACGTTGGTGTCGTTATGCTGCCGCGAAAGTTGCGCGGAATAAGGTTCGCTACAGACGACCGCGCGAATTCCGGCAAACTTGTTCGCCGCTATCGAAATACCGACGCCAGTACCACAAATCAAAATCCCGCCATCAACCTCTCCGCCAGCAACAGCCAGTGCGACTTGACTGGCGTAATGTGGATAATCAGTACGCTCTGACGACCAGGTTCCTTTATCAATCACTTCAACGCCACGCTCAACTAAATGTGCCACTATTTCATGTTTTAAAATGAAACCGACATGATCACAGCCAAATGCAATCTTTTTCATTCATCTTCCCCGTCCGTGCAAAACTTCACAATCAAAAAACATTTGTGATGTTAATGAATTAAAAACACCCAAAATCGATGAATTACGCCTTCCTGATCTGTTTTACAGAGTTACATCTGACAGCGCAATAGCGTTAAAGACACTCACCATCCAGCAACATCTATCATCTAAAAAACCAGAAAAACAAATAACATCATGTTTTTAAACTAATTAAATGAAATAAAATTTTAAGCCACTCGCCATTGTTCACAATAAAATAAACTTTATAAATTTTATTTTTTTGTAAAGTCGCCAGCATCTTTTCTGTTCTTGCTGTGGTGATATAGTGGCGTCTTCAATTCAAGGACAAGAGAACGTGATGAGCCAGTCAGAGTTTGATTCAGCGCTTCCGAACGGTATAGGGTTAGCGCCTTACCTGCGAATGAAGCAGGAAGGAATGACAGAAAATGAAAGCCGCATCGTGGAGTGGTTACTCAAACCCGGTAACCTGAGTTGTGCACCCGCAATTAAAGATGTCGCAGAAGCTCTGGCGGTATCTGAAGCGATGATAGTTAAGGTATCAAAGCTGCTGGGGTTTAGCGGCTTTCGTAACTTACGCAGTGCGCTGGAAGATTATTTTTCTCAGTCAGAACAGGTATTGCCTTCCGAGTTGGCTTTTGATGAAGCGCCGCAGGATGTGGTGAATAAGGTATTTAACATCACTTTACGCACCATTATGGAAGGTCAGTCGATCGTCAACGTTGATGAGATCCACCGTGCCGCCCGCTTTTTCTATCAGGCCAGACAGCGGGATTTGTACGGTGCCGGAGGATCAAATGCTATCTGTGCTGATGTACAGCACAAGTTCTTGCGCATTGGCGTACGCTGTCAGGCCTATCCTGATGCTCACATCATGATGATGTCCGCTTCGTTGTTACAGGAAGGAGATGTTGTGCTGGTAGTGACCCATTCCGGGCGAACCAGTGATGTAAAAGCGGCCGTAGAACTGGCAAAAAAGAACGGGGCAAAGATTATTTGTATAACCCATAGCTACCATTCACCGATAGCGAAACTGGCCGATTATATTATTTGCTCACCAGCCCCGGAAACGCCGTTATTAGGTCGTAATGCCTCGGCAAGAATATTACAACTAACTTTGCTGGACGCTTTTTTTGTCTCTGTCGCCCAGCTCAACATTGAACAAGCTAATATTAATATGCAAAAAACCGGCGCAATTGTTGATTTCTTCTCACCAGGCGCGCTGAAATAAGAAAAAGGTAATTCCGCCATCGCGGAGTTACCTGTCCCCTTACCGTGAGAACATTATTATGAATAAATATCTGAAATATTTCAGCGGCACACTCGTGGGCTTAATGTTGTCAACCAGCGCTTTTGCTGCCGCCGAATATGCTGTCGTATTGAAAACCCTCTCCAACCCATTTTGGGTAGATATGAAAAAAGGCATTGAAGATGAAGCAAAAACACTGGGCGTCAGCGTTGATATTTTTGCCTCTCCTTCAGAAGGCGATTTTCAATCTCAATTGCAGTTATTTGAAGATCTCAGTAATAAAAATTACAAAGGTATCGCCTTCGCTCCATTATCCTCAGTGAATCTGGTCATGCCTGTCGCCCGCGCATGGAAAAAAGGCATTTATCTGGTTAATCTCGATGAAAAAATCGACATGGATAATCTGAAAAAAGCTGGCGGCAATGTGGAAGCTTTTGTCACCACCGATAACGTTGCTGTCGGGGCGAAAGGCGCGTCGTTCATTATTGACAAATTGGGCGCTGAAGGTGGTGAAGTCGCAATCATTGAGGGTAAAGCCGGTAACGCCTCCGGTGAAGCGCGTCGTAATGGTGCCACCGAAGCCTTCAAAAAAGCAAGCCAGATCAAGCTTGTCGCCAGCCAGCCTGCCGACTGGGACCGCATTAAAGCACTGGATGTCGCCACTAACGTGTTGCAACGTAATCCGAATATTAAAGCGATCTATTGCGCGAATGACACGATGGCAATGGGCGTTGCTCAGGCTGTCGCAAACGCCGGAAAAACGGGCAAAGTGTTGGTCGTCGGTACAGATGGAATTCCGGAAGCCCGCAAAATGGTGGAAGCCGGACAAATGACCGCGACGGTTGCCCAGAACCCGGCAGATATCGGCGCAACGGGTCTGAAGCTGATGGTTGACGCTGAGAAATCCGGCAAGGTTATCCCGCTGGATAAAGCACCGGAATTTAAACTGGTCGATTCAATCCTGGTCACTCAATAAAACTGAATGATGCCGGATGATGATGCTAATGAAGTGTCTTATCCGGCCAACAAAATAACCTGAACGTAGACCTGATAAATGTAGCCATCAGGCAATAATACGATATTTCGTGCAGAGAGGTTATTTATGGCCACGCCATATATATCGATGGCGGGGATCGGCAAGTCCTTTGGTCCGGTTCACGCATTAAAGTCGGTTAATTTAACGGTTTATCCTGGTGAAATACATGCATTACTAGGAGAAAATGGCGCGGGTAAATCCACGCTAATGAAAGTTTTATCCGGAATACATGAGCCGACCAAAGGCACCATTACCATTAATAACATTAGCTATAACAAGCTGGATCATAAATTAGCGGCACAACTCGGTATCGGGATTATTTATCAGGAACTCAGCGTTATTGATGAATTAACCGTACTGGAAAATTTATATATTGGTCGTCATCTGACGAAAAAAATCTGTGGCGTCAATATTATCGACTGGCGAGAAATGCGTGTCCGCGCCGCCATGATGTTATTACGCGTGGGCTTGAAAGTTGATCTAGATGAGAAAGTGGCGAATTTATCTATCAGCCACAAGCAGATGCTAGAAATTGCCAAAACGCTGATGCTCGATGCCAAAGTCATCATCATGGATGAACCCACCTCCTCACTCACCAATAAAGAGGTGGACTATCTGTTTCTGATCATGAATCAGTTGCGTAAAGAGGGTACGGCCATCGTCTATATCTCGCATAAGTTGGCGGAAATTCGCCGTATTTGCGACCGCTATACGGTGATGAAAGACGGCAGCAGCGTTTGCAGCGGCATAGTAAGCGATGTGTCAAATGACGATATCGTCCGTCTGATGGTAGGCCGCGAACTGCAAAACCGTTTTAACGCGATGAAGGAGAATGTCAGCAACCTTGCGCACGAAACGGTTTTTGAGGTGCGGAACGTCACCAGTCGTGACAGAAAAAAGGTCCGGGATATCTCATTTAGCGTCTGCCGGGGAGAAATATTAGGCTTTGCCGGACTGGTCGGTTCCGGACGTACTGAACTGATGAATTGTCTGTTTGGCGTGGATAAACGCGCTGGCGGAGAAATCCGTCTTAATGGCAAAGATATCTCTCCACGTTCACCCCTGGATGCCGTGAAAAAAGGGATGGCTTACATCACTGAAAGCCGCCGGGATAACGGTTTTTTCCCCAACTTTTCCATCGCTCAGAACATGGCGATCAGCCGCAGTCTGAAAGACGGCGGCTATAAAGGCGCGATGGGCTTGTTTCATGAAGTTGACGAGCAACGTACCGCTGAAAATCAACGCGAACTGCTGGCGCTGAAATGTCATTCGGTAAACCAGAATATCACCGAACTCTCCGGGGGAAATCAGCAGAAAGTCCTGATCTCCAAATGGCTGTGCTGTTGCCCGGAAGTGATTATTTTCGATGAACCTACCCGCGGCATCGACGTTGGCGCGAAAGCCGAAATTTACAAAGTGATGCGCCAACTGGCGGACGACGGAAAAGTCATCCTGATGGTGTCATCTGAACTACCTGAAATTATCACCGTCTGCGACCGCATCGCCGTGTTCTGCGAAGGACGACTGACGCAAATCCTGACGAATCGCGATGACATGAGCGAAGAGGAGATTATGGCATGGGCTTTACCACAAGAGTAAAAAGCGAAGCGAGCGAGAAGAAACCGTTCAACTTTGCGCTGTTCTGGGATAAATACGGCACCTTTTTTATCCTGGCGATCATCGTCGCCATCTTTGGTTCGCTGTCACCAGAATATTTTCTGACCACCAATAATATTACCCAGATTTTTGTTCAAAGCTCCGTGACGGTATTGATCGGCATGGGCGAGTTTTTCGCTATCCTGGTCGCTGGTATCGACCTCTCGGTTGGCGCGATTCTGGCGCTTTCCGGTATGGTGACCGCCAAACTGATGTTGGCAGGTGTTGACCCGTTTCTCGCAGCGATGATTGGCGGTGTACTGGTTGGCGGCGCACTGGGGGCGATCAACGGCTGCCTGGTCAACTGGACGGGGCTACACCCGTTCATCATCACCCTTGGCACCAACGCGATTTTCCGTGGGATCACGCTGGTGATCTCCGATGCCAACTCGGTATACGGCTTCTCATTTGACTTCGTGAACTTCTTTGCCGCCAGCGTAATTGGGATACCTGTCCCCGTTATCTTCTCACTAATTGTCGCGCTCATCCTTTGGTTTCTGACAACGCGTATGCGGCTCGGGCGCAACATCTACGCACTGGGCGGCAACAAAAATTCGGCGTTCTATTCCGGGATTGACGTGAAATTCCACATCCTGGTGGTGTTTATCATCTCCGGTGTTTGTGCAGGTCTGGCAGGCGTCGTCTCAACTGCACGACTCGGTGCCGCAGAACCGCTTGCCGGTATGGGTTTTGAAACCTATGCCATTGCCAGCGCCATCATTGGCGGCACCAGTTTCTTCGGCGGCAAGGGGCGCATTTTCTCTGTGGTGATTGGCGGGTTGATCATCGGCACCATCAACAACGGTCTGAATATTTTGCAGGTACAAACCTATTACCAACTGGTGGTGATGGGCGGATTAATTATCGCGGCTGTCGCCCTTGACCGTCTTATCAGTAAGTAAGGAATTGAACATGAAAATCTCCCCCTCGTTAATGTGTATGGATCTGCTGAAATTTAAAGAACAGATCGAATTTATCGACAGCCATGCCGATTACTTCCACATCGATATCATGGACGGTCACTTTGTCCCCAATCTGACACTCTCACCGTTCTTCGTAAGTCAGGTTAAAAAACTGGCAACTAAACCGCTCGACTGTCATCTGATGGTGACGCGGCCGCAGGATTACATTGCTCAACTGGCGTGTGCGGGAGCAGATTTCATCACTCTGCATCCGGAAACCATCAACGGCCAGGCGTTCCGCCTGATTGATGAAATCCGCCGTCATGACATGAAAGTGGGGCTGATCCTTAACCCGGAGACGCCAGTTGAGGCCATGAAATACTATATCCATAAGGCCGATAAAATTACGGTCATGACTGTCGATCCCGGCTTTGCCGGACAACCGTTCATTCCTGAAATGCTGGATAAACTTGCCGAACTGAAGGCATGGCGTGAACGAGAAGGTCTGGAGTACGAAATTGAGGTGGACGGTTCCTGCAACCAGGCAACTTACGAAAAACTGATGGCGGCAGGGGCGGATGTCTTTATCGTCGGCACTTCCGGCCTGTTTAATCATGCGGAAAATATCGACGAAGCATGGAGAATTATGACCGCGCAGATTCTGGCTGCAAAAAGCGAGGTACAGCCTCATGCAAAAACAGCATAACGTCGTAGCGGGCGTGGATATGGGGGCAACGCATATCCGCTTTTGTCTGCGGACAGCAGAAGGTGAAACGCTACACTGCGAAAAAAAGCGGACCGCAGAAGTCATTGCTCCCGGCCTGGTGTCGGGTATCGGCGAAATGATTGACGAGCAACTCAGGCGCTTTAACGCTCGCTGTCATGGTCTGGTGATGGGATTTCCGGCGCTGGTCAGTAAAGATAAACGCACCATTATTTCTACGCCTAACCTGCCGTTAACAGCGGCGGATTTATATGATCTCGCCGATAAGCTCGAAAATACGCTGAATTGTCCGGTTGAGTTTTCCCGCGACGTTAACCTGCAACTCTCCTGGGACGTAGTAGAAAATCGCCTTACGCAACAACTGGTTCTGGCGGCCTATCTCGGTACGGGGATGGGGTTCGCAGTATGGATGAACGGTGCGCCGTGGACGGGTGCACACGGTGTGGCAGGCGAACTGGGCCATATCCCCCAGGGAGATATGGCCCAACACTGCGCGTGTGGTAATTCTGGGTGCCTGGAAACCAATTGCTCTGGAATGGCGCTAAGACGCTGGTACGAACAACAGCCCCGAAATTACCCATTGAGCGATCTGTTCGTCCATGCGGGAAACGCCCCTTTCGTCCAGAGTCTGCTTGAAAACGCGGCACGGGCCATTGCCACCAGCATTAATCTGTTCGATCCCGATGCGGTGATTCTGGGCGGTGGAGTGATGGATATGCCCGCTTTCCCACGCGAGACTCTCATTGCCATGACCCAAAAGTACCTGCGCCGTCCACTGCCGCATCAGGTCGTGCGCTTTATTGCCGCCTCATCTTCTGACTTTAATGGCGCTCAGGGTGCAGCAATATTGGCGCATCAACGTTTTTTATCGCAACTTGACGCCGTCCCGCGCTAATTATCTATGAATATAAGCGTTGGCGCAGCAGCGCAATATCCCGCTGTGCTAACGACATTACCGTCAGTTGTTCCAGTACATATTTTAAGTCGCAACGCTGGCTGCATTGTTTCATTGTACGCAGCGCCTGCTGGAACAAAAGCGCCAATCAATGTATATCATAAAAACATGAAATATTTAATATCATTCACAATAAAAATAAATCTGCTACAGTTTTCCATCTTCAGCACAAATGCCTAATAAAAATATTCCCTCGACTCACACTTCCCCTTCTTAAACCTGCAAATTCCCAATTATGATAGCGTCAGCAGCAAATAATCGTTTTACGTGAATTAAATATTCACACAACAAATGTTAAATGGAGATTTATATGAATAACTCACGGTTATTCCGTTTGAGCAGGATTGTTATTGCATTAACCGCCGCCAGCGGCATATTAATAAATACGGCTTACGCAAAAGACGTCGCACAAGACGCCTCTCAATATACTAAAGAGATTAACCAGAATTACGCAAAATCACTGCCATTTAGCGATCGTCAGGATTTTGAAGACGCGCAGAGAGGCTTTATCGCGCCACTAAAGGATGAAGGTATTCTGCGTGATGCCAACGGCAAAGCGTATTATCGGGCAGAAGATTATAAATTCGATATCAACGCCGCCGCCCCCGAAACCGTCAACCCCAGCCTGTGGCGTCAGTCACAGTTAAACGGTATTTCCGGTCTGTTTAAAGTCACCGACAGAATGTATCAGGTTCGCGGTCAGGACGTTTCCAATATCACCTTTATCGAAGGTGATACCGGCATTATCGTTATCGACCCGCTGGTAACCGCTAACGCGGCAAAAGCCAGCCTTGACCTCTATTACCAGAATCGCCCGCATAAACCTGTGGTTGCCGTCATCTATACCCATAGCCATACCGATCACTATGGTGGCGTAAAAGGTGTGGTTTCTGAAGAAGATGTGAAGTCCGGCAAAGTGCAAATCATTGCACCTGCTGGTTTTATGGAAGAAGCCATCAGCGAAAACGTGCTGGCGGGCAACATCATGAGCCGTCGCGCACTTTACTCATACGGCCTGCTGCTGCCGCACAATGCCCGGGGTAACGTTGGCAATGGCCTGGGCGTAACGATCGCCACAGGTAACCCAACGATCATCGCACCGACCAAAACCGTTACCAAAACCGGCGAGAAGATGGTTATCGACGGTCTGGAATTCGATTTCCTGATGGCCCCAGGTAGTGAAGCGCCAGCGGAAATGCACTTCTATATTCCGGCGCTGAAAGCGCTTTGTACCGCCGAGAACGCTACTCACACACTGCATAATTTCTACACCCTGCGCGGCGCGAAAACTCGTGACACCAGCAAGTGGACCGAGTATTTGAACGAAACGCTGGACATGTGGGGCAGCCAGGCAGAAGTCCTGTTTATGCCGCATACCTGGCCGGTATGGGGTAATAAGCATATCAATGATTATATTGGTAAATATCGCGATACCATCAAGTACATTCACGATCAGACCCTGCATCTGGCAAACCAGGGTTACACCATGAATGAAATTGGCGACATGATTAAGCTGCCACCTGCGCTTGCCAATAACTGGGCCAGCCGCGGCTATTACGGTTCCGTCAGTCACAATGCGCGTGCAGTTTATAACTTCTACCTTGGTTATTTCGATGGCAATCCGGCCAACCTGCATCCGTATGGTCAGGTTGAAATGGGTAAACGTTATGTAAAAGCGCTGGGCGGTTCCGCACACGTCATCAATCTGGCGCAAGAAGCGAACAAACAAGGGGATTACCGCTGGTCAGCTGAATTGCTGAAACAGGTGATTTCCGCCAATCCGGGAGACCAGGTAGCGAAGAATCTGCAGGCGAATAACTTTGAGCAGCTTGGTTATCAGGCGGAATCGGCCACCTGGCGCGGCTTCTACCTGACTGGCGCGAAAGAACTGCGTGAAGGTGTGCATAAGTTCAGTCATGGCGCTACCGACTCTGCTGACACTATTCGCGGGATGTCCGTCGAGATGTTGTTCGATTATATGGCCGTTCGTCTCGATAGCGGAAAAGCCGCAGGGAAGGACATCAGCCTGAACTTCAATCTGGATAAAGGCGATAGCCTCAACCTGACCCTCAATGACAGCGTGCTTAATTATCGCCACACGCTGCAACCAGAAGCTAACGCGTCCTTCTATATCAGTCGCGACGACCTGCACGCTGTCCTGACCGGACAAGCGAAAATGGCTGACCTGGTGAAAGCGAAAAAAGTCAAAGTCATCGGCGATGGCGCAAAATTGGGGGAAATTATTGCTTGTCTGGATAATTTCGAACTGTGGGTTAATATCGTTACCCCGAATTAATTCACGCGGTTTCCGGGAGCTATTTGTGCTCCCGGAAGTATTTATATAACTAACAACAATATAAATAAAAAATAAATACACCAAACAAATAAGTTATGAATGCGGTCCCGGAATAAAGCTATTTTACTCCATCAGGAAAATAGCCATACTGACGCCTTCAATGGATTTTGATATTCACTCTGGATATTGTTCGCAGCAGACAGGATGTACTTTATTATGCAAACAGTTCTATCCCGTACGGTGATACAGCTAAAAAAAGCCGCATGGATAATCCCCGCCTTCCTGTTGTCGGGATGTTCGTTATCTCCGGCGATACCCTTTATCGGCGCATATTATCCCAGTTGGCTTTTTTGTGTTATCGCCAGCCTTATTGTGACCCTCATCACAAGGCGAATTATTCAGCGGGTAAATATAAATCTGGCCTTTGTCGGAATTATTTATACCGCCCTATTTGCTCTCTACGCCATGCTGTTCTGGTTGGCATTTTTCTAATCTAGTTTGAGACGCGCTCATGGAAAGTTCGCCGAAAAAAGCTCCACGCAATAAATTCCCCGCTCTGTTAGTGGTTGCGCTGGCGCTGGTTGCCCTTGTTTTCGTTATCTGGCGCGTAGACAGTGCGCCATCAACCAACGACGCTTATGCGTCAGCCGACACCATTGATGTGGTGCCAGAAGTCAGTGGTCGCATTGTGGAGCTGGCGGTTACCGATAACCAGGCCGTTAAACAGGGCGATTTACTGTTCCGCATCGACCCGCGCCCGTACGAAGCGAATCTGGCGAAAGCCGAAGCGTCCCTCGCTGCGCTGGATAAACAAATTATACTCACCCAACGTAGCGTAAACGCCCAGCAGTTCGGCGCCGACTCGGTGAATGCCACGGTAGAAAAAGCGCGTGCCGCCGCGAAACAGGCTAGCGATACATTGCATCGTACCGAGCCGCTACTGGCAGAAGGTTTTGTCTCTGCGGAGGACGTTGATCGCGCGAGAACAGCACAGCGTGCGGCGGTCGAAGCTGATATTGCCCTGACCAAACTGCATCTGGAAATGGCGACGGTACGTGCACCGTTTGATGGTCGCGTTGTTTCACTGAAGACTTCGGTCGGTCAGTTTGCCTCCGCAATGCGTCCTATTTTCACACTTATCGACACTCGCCACTGGTACGTGATTGCCAACTTCCGCGAAACCGATCTGAAAAACATTCATGTCGGAACGCCAGCAACCATTCGCCTGATGAGTGACAGCGGCAAAACCTTCGAGGGTAAAGTGGATTCCATTGGTTACGGCGTGTTACCGGACGACGGCGGTCTGGTGCTTGGCGGTCTACCAAAAGTGCCTCGTTCCATTAACTGGGTTCGCGTCGCCCAACGTTTTCCGGTCAAAATCATGGTCGATAAACCGGATCCAGAAATGTTCCGTATCGGCGCTTCAGCAACCGCTAATCTTGAGCTGCAATAATGAGCGCCATCAACTACCTGCCATTATCAGTGGTCAGGCTGCTGGCGTTCTTTCATGAAGAACTAAGCGAGCGACGACCAGGCCGCGTGCCGCAGACAGTGCAACTGTGGGTCGGCTGCCTGCTTGTAGTGTTGATCTCCATGACCTTTGAGATCCCTTTTCTGGCGCTCTCTCTGGCGGTACTGTTTTATGGCATTCAGTCCAACGCCTTCTATACCAAATTTGTAGCGATCCTCTTTGTGGTCGCTACAGTACTGGAAATTGGCAGCCTGTTTTTGATCTACAAATGGTCATACAGCTACCCACTGATCCGGCTGATCATCGCCGGACCTATCCTGATGGGCTGCATGTTTATGATGCGTACCCATCGGTTGGGACTGGTTTTCTTTGCCGTTGCCATTGTCGCTATTTACGGACAAACATTTCCCGGAATGCTCGACTACCCGGAAATTGTCGTGCGCTTAACACTATGGTGCATCGTTGTTGGTCTCTACCCGACACTGCTGATGACCTTAATTGGCGTGCTGTGGTTTCCCAGTCGGGCTATCAGCCAGATGCATCAAGCCCTTAATGACAGACTGGACGATGCCTTAAGCCATCTGGCAGAAAATCTCACGCCTTTGCCGGAAAAACAGGTTGAAAGAGAGGCGTTGGCGTTGCAAAAACTGAACGTATTTTGCCTCGCAGACGACGCAAACTGGCGAGAGAAAAGCGCATGGTGGCAAAGTTGCGTAGCGACGGTGACCTACATTTACTCTACGCTAAATCGCTACCATCCCGCCGATTTTGCTGAATCACAGGCCACGAAAGAGCTGCGACAAAAATTAGCGGCTGAAATCGAAAAACTTCAGCAAGCTATTGCGCAAGGTGAAAGTTGGCAAAGTGACTGGCGTCTTAGCGAAGAAGAAGCCGTGGCGGCCCGGGTATGCAACCTGGAGAATATCTGCCAGGCACTGATGCAACTGGGACAGATGGATCCCAACACACCGCCAACGCCTGCCGCTAAACCACCATCAATGGTGCCCGACGCCTTTACGAACCCGGACTATATGCGCTATACGGTGAAAACGCTGCTCGCCTGTTTGATCTGTTACACCTTCTATAGCGGCGTCGACTGGGAAGGCATCCACACTTGTATGTTGACCTGCGTGATCGTCGCCAACCCGACCATCGGTTCATCATACCAGAAGATGGCGTTGCGTTTTGGCGGAGCCTTCTGCGGGGCGATTCTGGCATTGTTATTCACGCTGCTGGTTATGCCCTGGCTGGATAATATTGTCGAATTACTGTTTGCTCTTGCTCCGATTTTCCTGTTGGGCGCGTGGATTGCCACCAGCTCCGAACGCTCTTCTTATATCGGTACGCAACTGGTGGTGACCTTTGCACTCGCCACGCTCGAAAACGTCTTTGGTCCCGTCTATGACCTGGTTGAGATCCGCGATCGCTCCTTCGGTATCATCATTGGTACCGTGGTATCTGCGGTGATCTACACCTTTGTCTGGCCAGAAAGCGAAGCTCGTGCTTTACCGTCAAAACTGGCGGCAGCGCTGGGAATGTTAAGCAAGATGATGCGTATTCCACGCCAGCATGAAACATCCACTCTGCGAAGCTATCTGCAAATTCGCATCGGTTTACATGCGGCGTTCAATGCCTGCGAAGAAATGTGTGACCGCGTAGCACTGGAACGTCAGTTGGATGCTGAAGAACGCGTTGCGCTGGTTGTACGTGCACAAAGCATCATTCATCAGGGACGCGATATTCTGCACGCCTGGGACGTCACCTGGAACTCGGCGCAAATAATGGATAACGCGCTACAACCAGATCGCGCCAGTCAATTTGCCGATGCGCTGGAAAAATACACTGCTGGTCTGGCGACAGCCTCCAGCCGCCCTCCACAAATCACAGCGGAAGAGATAACGGCCTCGCAGGCCGCATTCTCCACCTTAGAAAAACAGGAGCAACACGTCTGCCAGCTCATCGCTCGCCTGCCAGACTGGACAGCCCCGGCATTAACGCCCGCCACGGAACAGGCACAAGGAGCCACGCAATGATCAATCATCAACTTTCACGCCTGCTGTTGTGCGGCATTCTCGGCAGCGCGACGCTGATGTCCGGCTGTGCGTTGATTCGCAAGGATTCCGCGCCTCATCAACAGCTTAAACCGGAACAAATCAAACTGGCCAATGATATTCATCTGGCCAGTTCCGGCTGGCCGCAAGCGCAATGGTGGAAACAATTTAACGATCCACAACTGGACGCCCTGATTAAGCGGACACTAAGCGGTTCACACACCCTCGCTGAAGCGAAATTGCGGGAAGAAAAAGCACAGTCGCAAGCCGATCTGTTAGATGCAGGTTCGCAATTACAGGTGGCGGCGTTAGGGATGCTCAATCGCCAGCGCGTCTCGGCGAACGGATTTTTAAGCCCTTATGCGATGGATGCGCCTGCACTGGGTATGGACGGACCGTACTACACAGAAGCCACCGTAGGGCTATTCGCTGGCCTGGATCTCGATCTGTGGGGAGTGCATCGCTCATCGGTTGCTGCCGCTATTGGCGCACATAACGCCGCGCTGGCAGAAACAGCAGCGGTTGAGTTATCGCTGACCACTGGCGTCGCACAGCTTTATTACAGCATTCAGGCCAGTTACCAGATGCTCGATCTGTTAGAGCAAACTCATGACGTTATTGATTATGCGGTGAAGGCGCACCAGAGCAAAGTCGCACACGGCCTGGAAGCGCAAGTACCTTTCCACGGCGCACGAGCGCAAATTCTGGCTGTGGAAAAACAAATTGCCGCCGTCAAAGGGCAAATTACCGAAACCCGTGAAGCCCTGCGGGCGTTAACTGGCGCAGGCGCCAGCGATATGCCAGAGATCAAATCGACGGCGCTGCCACAGGTTCAGACCGGCATTCCTGCGACGCTCTCATATGATTTACTCGCCAGACGCCCGGATCTACAAGCCATGCGCTGGTATGTTCAGGCATCGCTAAATCAGGTAGATGCAGCACGTGCACTGTTCTATCCGAGCTTTGATATCAAAGCATTTTTCGGTCTGGATTCCATCCACCTGGATACCTTATTCAAAAACACCAGTCGACAGATTAACTTCATCCCGGGTCTGAAATTACCGCTGTTTGATGGCGGAAGGTTGAACGCTAACCTTGAAGGCACCCGCGCCACCAGCAATATGATGATTGAACGTTACAACCAGTCGGTGCTGAATGCCGTCCGTGATGTCGCAGTCAATGGTACGCGTCTGCAAACGCTCAATGAAGAACGAGAAATGCAGGCAGAGCGCGTGGAAGCAACCCGTTTTACCCAACGCGCCGCCGACGCTGCATATAAACGCGGTTTAACCAGTCGCTTGCAGGCCACTGAAGCCCAATTACCCGTGCTTTCTGAAGAGATGGCGTTACTGATGCTGGATAGTCGTCGTGTGATTCAAAGCATTCAGTTGATGAAATCGCTGGGCGGCGGGTATCAGGCAGAGCCCATCGTCGAGAAAAAATAAAACCTCTGCCGCGTGATGGTTGTCACGCGGCATTTCATTTCGTCACGTCAAAACTGACGACAGCCTGTTTTTCGTCAGAGTTTTGAATAAAGAGTGCCCGTAATATCAGGAAATAGCCCCAAATAAAATGTGGCATAAAAGATGCATACTGTGGTCGAGAGCGCGTATGCGTGATTTGATTAACTGGAGCGAGACCGATGAAAAAAGTCGTCACGGTTTGCCCATATTGCGCATCAGGTTGCAAAATCAACCTGGTCGTCGATAACGGCAAAATCGTCCGGGCGGAGGCAGCGCAGGGGAAAACCAACCAGGGAACCCTGTGTCTGAAGGGGTATTATGGCTGGGATTTCATTAACGATACCCAGATCCTGACCCCGCGCCTGAAAACCCCCATGATCCGTCGCCAGCGTGGCGGCAAACTCGAACCTGTTTCCTGGGATGAGGCACTGAATTACGTTGCCGAGCGCCTGAGCGCCATCAAAGAGAAGTACGGTCCAGATGCCATCCAGACGACCGGCTCCTCGCGCGGTACGGGTAACGAAACCAACTATGTAATGCAAAAATTTGCGCGCGCCGTTATTGGTACCAATAACGTTGACTGCTGCGCTCGCGTCTGACACGGCCCATCGGTTGCAGGTCTGCACCAATCGGTCGGTAACGGCGCAATGAGCAATGCCATTAACGAAATTGACAATACCGATTTAGTGTTCGTCTTCGGGTACAACCCGGCAGATTCCCACCCGATCGTGGCGAATCACGTGATTAACGCTAAACGTAACGGCGCGAAAATTATCGTCTGCGATCCGCGCAAAATTGAAACCGCGCGCATTGCTGACATGCACATCGCGCTGAAAAACGGCTCGAACATCGCGCTGTTGAATGCGATGGGCCATGTCATTATTGAAGAAAATCTGTACGACAAAGCATTCGTTGCTTCCCGTACGGAAGGCTTTGAAGAGTATCGCAAAATCGTTGAAGGCTACACGCCGGAGTCGGTTGAAGATATCACCGGCGTCAGCGCCAGTGAGATCCGTCAGGCGGCGAGGATGTATGCCCAGGCAGAAAGCGCATCTATCCTGTGGGGCATGGGTGTGACCCAGTTCTATCAGGGCGTGGAAACCGTGCGTTCTCTGACCAGCCTCGCGATGCTGACCGGTAACCTCGGCAAGCCGCATGCTGGTGTTAACCCGGTTCGTGGTCAGAACAACGTACAGGGCGCCTGTGATATGGGCGCGCTGCCGGATACATATCCGGGCTATCAGTACGTGAAAGATCCGGCTAACCGCGAGAAATTCGCTAAAGCCTGGGGCGTAGAAAGCCTGCCGGCCCATACCGGTTATCGCATCAGCGAACTGCCGCACCGCGCGGCGCATGGCGAAGTGCGTGCAGCGTACATTATGGGCGAAGATCCGCTGCAAACTGACGCGGAATTGTCGGCAGTACGTAAAGCGTTTGAAGATCTGGAGCTGGTCATCGTTCAGGATATCTTTATGACCAAAACCGCGTCGGCGGCGGATGTTATTTTACCGTCAACCTCGTGGGGCGAACATGAAGGCGTGTTTACTGCGGCGGACCGTGGCTTCCAGCGCTTCTTCAAAGCGGTTGAACCGAAGTGGGATCTGAAAACGGACTGGCAGATTATCAGTGAAATCGCCACCCGTATGGGTTACCCGATGCACTACAACAACACCCAGGAAATCTGGGACGAGTTGCGTCATCTGTGCCCGGATTTCTACGGTGCGACTTACGAGAAAATGGGCGAACTGGGCTTCATTCAGTGGCCTTGCCGCGATACTTCAGATGCCGATCAGGGGACTTCTTATCTGTTTAAAGAGAAGTTTGATACCCCGAATGGTCTGGCGCAGTTCTTCACCTGCGACTGGGTAGCGCCTATCGACAAACTCACTGAAGAGTACCCGATGGTACTGTCAACGGTGCGTGAAGTCGGTCACTACTCTTGCCGTTCGATGACCGGTAACTGTGCGGCGCTGGCGGCACTGGCTGATGAACCAGGCTACGCACAAATCAATACCGAAGACGCCAAACGTCTGGGTATTGAAGATGAGGCATTAGTTTGGGTGCACTCACGTAAAGGCAAAATTATCACCCGCGCGCAGGTCAGCGATCGTCCGAACAAAGGGGCGATTTACATGACCTACCAGTGGTGGATTGGTGCCTGTAACGAGCTGGTCACCGAGAACTTAAGCCCGATTACGAAAACGCCGGAGTACAAATACTGCGCCGTGCGCGTCGAACCGATCGCCGATCAGCGCGCCGCCGAGCAGTACGTGATTGACGAGTACAACAAGTTGAAAACTCGCCTGCGCGAAGCAGCACTGGCGTAATACCGCTTAAACTTACGTTAAAGGCGGCGGTATTACCCAATGCCTTTGTATCAATCCGGGAACGATCAGCCGTTTCCGGATTTTTTATACATACCCGTGCAGCCAAACCAGCCCATGTTGGTTATCAGCGACATCTTTTCAGTTGTTATTCCTCTCCAGTCACAATTGCAAATGAGAATTATCTTTACTCAATTCTCATCGCAGCCTAACGTAATAATACTTTACATTTGGCGATCAAAATTTCGGCAAGGTGAGAAATCATCGTCCGTCTAACACGTTCTATTCATGGGATATTCTGGCGCAACAAATGCAGTAACATCCCGGAAAATAGCATGTTTATAACCTCAAAGTAACTTCAGGGATTGGGAAGCATATGATTAAAAAACTATTACCTTTACTGGTATTAAGCGCAATTTCCGCCACCACCTTTGCCGCTACACCGCCAAATACGTTGGTTGTTGCCCAGGGACTGGATGATATTGTGAGTCTGGACCCGGCAGAAGCTAACGAACTCTCCAGTATTCAGACGGTACCAAGCCTGTATCAACGCGTAGTACAGCCGGACCGTAACGATCCCGCGAAAATCACGCCGATTCTGGCGGAAAGTTGGCAGGCTGACCCCGCAGCAAAAACGCTGACCATAAAACTCAAAAGCGATGCGAAATTTGCCTCCGGTAATCCGGTGCGCCCGGAAGATGTGATTTACTCTTATATCCGGGCAGTCACGCTGAATAAATCTGGTGCGTTTATTCTCAATGTGCTGGGCTGGCAGCCAGAAAATATCGCCAGTCAGTTAAAGAAAATCGACGATCATACCGTCCAGGTGCAATGGAGCGCTGACGTAAGCCCAGCGCTGGCGCTGAATATTCTCTCCACGCCTATCGCCTCAATTGTTGACGAGAAGCTGGTTGCGCCAAACGCCAAAAATAACGACTTTGGCAATGAATGGCTGAAGATGCATTCTGCAGGCAGCGGTGCGTTTAAAATGCGCACTTATCAACCGCATCAGGCCATCGTAATGGAAGCCAACGCGACCTCACCGACCGGCGCACCGAAGCTGAAAAGCGTCATCATCAAAAATGTCCCCGATCCAGCAACGCGCCGCCTGCTGATCCAACAAGGCGATGCTGATATGGCACGCGATCTGGGTGCCGATCAAATCGATGCACTACAGGGTAAACCTGGCGTCAAGGTGATGAGCATTGCCTCCGCCGAACAGAACTATCTGGCCTTTAATACCGGTAACAAGGATAACCCGTTGATGGGTAATCCTGCTTTCTGGGAAGCCGCTCGCTGGTTAGTCGATTACGACGGTATCACCAAAAATCTACTGAAAGGACAATATTTTACCCATCAAAGTTTCCTGCCCGTGGGCTTTCCTGGAGCTCTGGAAGAAACACCGTTTACCTTTAATCCAGCTAAAGCCAAAGAGATCCTCGCTAAAGCCGGAATCAAAGACCCGCACTTCACGCTTGATGTCGAAAATAAACCACCATTTATTACCATCGCGCAGTCAATTCAGGCCAGCTTTGCTCAGGGCGGTGTAAAAGTTGATTTGCTGCCAGCCGCGGGGAGTCAGGTCTACTCTCGCGTTCGCGCCCACCAGCATCAGGGGGCCATTCGGATGTGGTTGCCAGATTATTTTGACGCGCATTCCAACGCCAGCTCTTTCGCCTATAACGATGGCAAATCCAGCACCGTTGCTGGGTTAAATAGCTGGAAAATCCCGGAACTAAACAAAGAAACGCTGGCGGCAATTGCTGAACCGGATAACGCAAAACGTCTTGATTTGTATAAAAAGATGCAACAGGAACTGCAACGTAGTTCCCCGTATATCTTTATTGATCAAGGCAAAACGCAAATTGTTCTGCGTGATAATGTGCAGGGTTATCAACAAGGCTTGAATGCCGATATGGTCTGGTTTGATCAGGTAACCAAATAATCCTGTATGCAACTCGCTCCCGGCAACGTTATCGGGGGCGATGCCAGGGCTGGCCTGTATTGCAGGCCAGCCGCTGATTTCTCACTGTATGGAAAGATCATGTCTGCTGTTTTTTCCACTCGCATGAAATGGCGATGTAAACGTCCTCTGCTCGCACTGTTGCAGGGATTGTTTACCGTTGCTCTGACGCTGCTCGGCCTGCTGCTGATTACCTTTGCGCTTTCGGCTCTCTCACCAGTCGATCGGGTATTGCAAATCGTTGGCGATCACGCCAGCCAGTCCACCTATACTCAGGTGCGCCACCAGTTAGGGTTGGATCAGCCATTACCTGTCCAGTTCTGGCATTACCTGGTAAATCTGGCGCACGGCGATCTCGGCATCGCCAGCGCCACCGGGCAACCGGTACTCCAGGACTTGCTATCGGCGTTTCCGGCAACCATTGAGCTGGCAACGTTGGCACTTATTGTCGGTGCTACTATCGGCGTCATTGCCGGTGTACTTTGCGCCCGTTATGTTGGTTCGCCGCTGGATTTCACCGTGCGAACATTAACTCTACTGGGAAATTCCGTCCCCATTTTTTGGCTTGGTCTGCTAATGCTGGCGCTGTTCTACGCCAGACTGCAATGGAGTGCCGGACCGGGCAGGCTGGATGATATTTATCAATTCACCATTGTTCCCCGCAGCGGATTTGCACTGTTTGATACCTGGCTTTCGGGCGATCGTGAAGCATTTATCAATGCAATCAATCATCTGACGCTGCCAGTTTTGTTACTGGCGTACTTCTCGCTCGCCAGTATTACGCGCCTGACACGTTCGGCCTGTCTTGGCGAAATGAATAAAGAATATATTTTGTTGGCGCGCGCCAAAGGGGCCAGCGAGATGACCATTTTGCTACGCCATGTTTTACCCAACATTCGCGGCACCTTGCTCACCGTCATCGCCCTCGCCTATACATCAATGCTGGAAGGCGCGGTACTGACAGAAACCGTCTTTTCCTGGCCTGGTATTGGCCGCTATCTCACTACGGCGCTGTTCGCTGGCGATACCACCGCAATCATGGGCGGTACGTTACTGACTGGCATCTGCTTTGTGTTGATAAATAACCTCACCGACCTGCTGGTCAGGCTGACCGAACCGGGGTTGCGCTGATGCCGATGTTTCTCTTTTTACGCCGTTTACGTCGTTCGCCCGCCGCGTTCGGCGGGTTGATAATTATCCTGTTATTGATACTAATTGCGCTCTTCGCGCCGTTGCTGGCGCCTCACGATCCTAACTGGCAGGATGCGGCGGCACGATTACAAGCGCCGAACAGTCAGCACTGGCTCGGTACGGACAGTTACGGGCGAGATCTACTTTCACGTTTAATCTACGGCAGCCGCCCGGCGCTGGGGCTGGTCGCATTGGTGACAATCATTACGCTCCCGGTTGGCCTGTTAATTGGCATTTTATCCGGGTACTACGGCGGTTGGCTGGAACGCGTACTGATGCGTTTTACTGACGTGGTAATGTCAATGCCGCGTTTGATTCTGGCCTTTGCATTTGTCGCCATGTTGGGACCGGGGCTGGTTAACGGCGCACTGGCGCTGGCGTTAACCACCTGGCCTGCTTATGCGCGCCAGGCACGGAGTGAAATTCAACGCCTACGACACAGTGATTATCTTGCCGCCGCAGAGATGATGGGTATCCGCGGTGGGCGTCTGTTGACTGGTCATATTTTGCCATTGTGCCTGCCATCCGCCATTGTCCGTCTGGCGCTGGATTTAGCGGGTATCATTCTGGCGGCTGCTGGTCTGGGCTTTCTTGGTCTTGGTGCTCGTCCGCCAATGGCAGAATGGGGAGCCATGATCGCCGACGGTATGCAGGTCATTTTTGATCAATGGTGGATTGCCGCCGCGCCCGGCGCAATTATCTTAATTGCCAGTCTGGCCTTTAATCTGTTGGGTGATGGCTTGCGCGATGTTCTGGAGCCGCAACATGACTGACTCACGTCTTGATATTAAGAATCTCTGCGTCGATTACCCGGGTTCCCGGGTCGTCAATAATGTCAGCTTTACATTAGGCAATGAGCGCCTGGCGCTGGTTGGTGAGTCGGGTTCAGGCAAATCAATGACCGCCCGCGCCCTGATGGGGCTGATTCGCAAACCCGGCAGGGTAACCGCAGACACACTTAACATTCTGGGGCGCAATGCGCTCACTCTCAATGCGCGTGGATGGCAGCAGTTGCGCGGTAACGATATCGCGATGGTATTGCAAGATCCGCGTTATGCACTTAATCCAGTGAAGACGGTAAAAGCGCAACTGGAAGAGGCAATTACGCTCCATCAACGCCTTAATCGCTGCGAAAAAGAAGAGAAAATAAATACCGCGATTCAGGCCGTCGGCCTCAATACGCGAGTGTTACAAAACTATCCCCGTGAACTCTCTGGCGGAATGGGACAGCGAGTGATGATTGCAATGGCGCTCATCAACGATCCCCAGGTGTTGATTGCCGATGAACCGACATCGGCACTGGATGTTCGCCTGCGCAATCAGATTCTGGAACTCCTGGTTACTCAATGTGAACAACGGCAGATGGCAATGTTGCTGATCAGTCACGACCTGCCATTAGTCGCACAATTTTGCCATCGGGTGATGGTGATGTATCAGGGAAATAAGATAGATGAAATGCGCGCCGACGCACTCCCCACGGCAACGCATCCTTACACACGCACACTGTGGACTTGCCGCCCGAATGCGCAAACTTACGGGCAGATATTGCCAACGCTGGACAGGACGGCGATGACGCAGGAGAAATACCATGACGGTCGTTGAAATTAATCACTTGCAGGTTACTTTTGCTGAGAAAACCGCAGTTTCCGCCGCCAGTTTTTCGGTTAATGCTGGCGAGACATTTAGTTTAATTGGCGAATCTGGCTGCGGAAAATCCACCATCTTACGCGTACTGGCTGGATTACTACGCGACTGGCACGGTCAGGTATCACTGCTTGGGCACGCCATCAAACCAGGAATGCGTTTTCAGGGCGATCTCCGCCGCAATGTGCAAATGGTGTTTCAGGATCCCTACGCCTCGCTGCATCCCAACCATACTTTGTGGCGAACACTGGCTGAACCACTCAAAATTCGTGGCGAAAGCGAAATAGAAAAACGCGTCCAGACTGTACTGGAACAGGTTGGCTTACCTTTCGACGCCGCTCGTCGCTACCCACATCAGCTTTCCGGTGGTCAGCGGCAACGCGTGGTTATCGCCCGCGCGCTGTTGTTACGGCCACAGCTTCTCCTACTGGATGAGCCCACCTCGGCGCTGGATATGTCGGTACAAGCGGAAATTCTTAATTTATTGAATCAACTGAAGCGGGAGCACCAAATGACGTATCTGCTGGTCAGCCACGATGCCGATGTCATCGCACATATGTCTGACCGTGCGGCAATGATGACCGGGGGGAAAATTCAACGATTTTTCGATCGCAACGCCCTGGAAAAGGTGAGCATCGGATGGATTAACCACCTTACATCGCATTAAATCATTCGGCCTGCGAGTCTTTTTACAGTTGTTTTTTTGTCCAGCCGAACACTTTATACTGTCTATTCCCTACCAAACTTCATTATCAAAATGAAAAAAATTATCACTTTGATGTTGTTTTTAACATTCTTTGCCCACGCGAACGATTCCGAACCTGGCAGCCAATATGTAAAGGCGGCAGAAGCCGGAGACCGACGCGCACAATATTTTCTTGCCGACAGCTGGTTTAGCTCCGGCGATTTGAGCAAAGCCGAATATTGGGCACAGAAAGCAGCAGACAGCGGTGATGCCGATGCCTGCGCGCTGTTGGCGCAGATCAAAATCACCAATCCGGTCAGCCTGGACTATCCACAAGCAAAAGTGCTTGCCGAGAAAGCCGCGCAAGCAGGCAGTAAAGAAGGTGAAGTGACGTTGGCGCATATTCTGGTGAATACCCAGGCGGGTAAACCGGATTATCCGAAGGCGATTTCGCTGTTAGAAAACGCCTCGGAAGATCTGGAGAACGACTCTGCCGTCGATGCCCAGATGTTGCTTGGTTTGATTTACGCTAATGGCGTGGGCATTAAGGCCGACGATGACAAAGCGACCTGGTATTTCAAACGCAGCTCCGCAATTTCCCGCACCGGTTATTCCGAGTACTGGGCGGGAATGATGTTCTTAAACGGTGAAGAGGGGTTTATTGAGAAGAACAAACAAAAGGCGCTGCACTGGTTGAACCTGAGCTGTATGGAAGGGTTTGATACCGGATGTGAAGAGTTTGAGAAATTAACCAACGGTTAAAGTAGGCGCGTTATGCGTCGCATCAGGCATTGATGTCGGATGCGGCGTAAACGCCTTATCCGACCTACAAAAATCATGCTAAATCGAGCTATTGCTCAGTCTGGCGTAGGCCTGATAAGACGCGTTACGCGTCGCATCAGGCATCCACACATTGCCGGGTGGATATAATCCCCCGGCAATCTTCAATTACTGATCCGCAGTCTTATCAAATTTGCCCAGCATTTCACGCTCGTAGGCCAGCGCCTTTTTGCGGTCAAATTTGTGCTCCCACTTGGCAATCACCAGCACCGCCAGAGCGTTACCCACCACGTTCAGCGCGGTACGCGCCATATCGAGGATGCGGTCAACACCGGCAATAAACGCCAGACCTTCCAGCGGGATCCCCACACTACCCAGCGTTGCCAGTAGCACCACAAATGACACACCCGGTACGCCCGCAATCCCTTTCGAGGTCACCATCAGCGTCAGCACCAGAATGATTTCCTGCCAGATAGACAGGTCGATGCCATACAACTGAGCAATAAAGATGGCGGCAATACTTTGATACAGCGTTGAACCATCAAGGTTAAAAGAATACCCGGTCGGCACCACGAAACTGGTGATCGACGCTGGCGCGCCGTAAGCTTCCATCTTCTCAATAATTCGTGGCAGCACGCTTTCAGAGCTGGCAGTGGAGTACGCCAGAATCAACTCATCTTTCAGAATACGAATCAGGATCCAGACGCTTAACCCACAAATTCGCGCCACAATCCCCAGCACGACCAGCGCGAAGAACAGAATGGCGAAATGCACCAGTAGTACCAGCTTCGCCAGCGGCCACAGGGAAGAGAAGCCAAAGTTGGCCACCGTCACGGCAATCAACGCAAACACACCCACCGGCGCGTAACGCATCACCATATGGGTAACTTTAAACATGGTTTCAGAGATGGAACGAAACACGGTGACCAGCGGTTCACGATGCGCCGCAGGCAGAGACGAAAGCCCAAGACCAAACAGTACCGAGAAGAAGATAATCGGTAGCATTTCGCCTTTCGCCATCGACGCCACAATATTCGTCGGCACCAGCGACAAAATCGTCCCCATAATACCGTGGGAACTGCTTTGTACCGCTTCCGTCGTGCTCTGGTATTTCGAGATATCGACGGTCGCCAGTTGCGACATATCGACCCCGGCGCCGGGCTGAAAAACATTCGCCAGCGTGATCCCAAGAACAATGGCAATAGTAGTAATCAACTCGAAGTAGATAATGGTTTTCGCACCTATGCGCCCGAGCTGTTTGGCATCACCAACACCCGCGATACCCACCACCAGCGTGGAGATAACAATTGGCACCACAATCATTTTGATCAGGTGGATAAAGATATCACCCGCCGGAGAGAGCAAATTGGCAACCAGCCATTCGCGACTATCGCTATGGTAGTGCAGGTAGCTTCCCAGGAGAATGCCCAGCACCATGGCAAACAGAATCTGCCAGGCCAGGCTGAATTTTATATTTTTCATATGAATGACTTCCTCAATGGAGCGCCGTTCCCCGTTCAGAAACGTGAGAACGTGACATACTGCCAGGGCATGAATTGTGTTGCGTTGGTTTGTAGAGTTTTTTAACGCTTATGATCAGTATCATTTGCGCGGCATGTTACGCAACCCTTTAACAACAGAGCTTTTCGCTGCATTAATGCATAATAACGCGAGTTTATGGCAAGATAGTTGAATAACTATTTGTTATGGAAAGATTTTTATTTGTTTAAAATGCAATAATTGTGTTTTGTGATTATTTTTTGACTACGTTCATTCGCTTATTATTTAAACAACTCAATAACATAATCTTCAACATACAGTGACTATTCCGATCGCCGCTGCAGCAGTTTTGCCATATTAATCGACTCCACCAGTTGTGCCCGATTGACCCGAGATGAGTTTAAATCCATCACTTTTTGCCATAGTTCGATGGCTTGCGCGTAGTTCGCCTGCATAAACGCATCGGAGGCCAGCAGCATCAGAGCGGTGATTTCATTACTGTCCAGCGCGAGGGATTTGTCGATCATCGCGCGAGTCTGAGCGGTCATATGCTGCCCCTCCTGGTAATAAAGCACCGTTGCCAACGCCGCGTATAATTCAGCATTTTCGCCGCGCAGTCGTAACGCCTGGCGGTATGCCAGCAGCGCGTGGCTATAATCGTTTTGCCACAGGTAATACTCGCCCAGTAACGCCCACTGTTCGCTGCTCTGTGGATTGACGCGGATTTTATTCTGTAATACCTGAAGCTGTGTTTCCGGCGTTTGTTGGCTGGCAAACTGATGCAACGGATCGCGTTGACGTTGATACTCCGCACGCACTGCCGCCCATTTCGGACTTAGCAGATAACCGCCGATACAGAGAAATACCATCAAAATCGTGAGTGTTGTCAGCATTTTCACTGGTATTTGAGGCTGTTTCATTGCTTCTTCCTCACCTGCCAGAGGATCAGCGCCACCATCAGCAACAACACCACTGGCAGCGCCCATAACACCAGTGTCTGACCGGTTAACGGTGGGTTGTAGCGAACAAAATCACCGTAGCGTTCGGTCATCCAGCCAATGATTTCAGCTTCGCTTTTCCCCTCAGCCACCATGCTGTAAACCTGATGGCGCATACTGACCGCCACCGGCGCGTTGGATTCCAGTAAGTTCTGATTCTGGCACTGCGGACAACGTAACTGGCTGGCAATACTTAACGCCTGTTCCTGTTGTTGCGGATTGGCGAATTGCCAGGTGTCTACGACCTGAGCGTGTACAAAGCCAGCAAACAGCAGCAGTAACATGAGAAACCGTTTATTCATTGCGCGTTCTCCTCCGCAATCCGCTTAATAACGCGCCCACAATCATCAACAATCCACCGCCCCAGACCCAGCGCACACCGCTTTGTACATACAAACGAAATGCGTAACGATCCGCTCTGGTTTTCTCTCCCATGACCGCATACCAGTCATGGATGCCGTTCCAGCGAATCGACGGTTCCATCATTTGCTGACGGCGTGCCTCATAAAAGCGCCGCTCCGGCGTCAATTCGCCAATGCGTTGCTGATGGTCAAACAACGCCACGATCGCTTTTTCGCTGGTGTAATTGCCTTTAGCCTGTAGATCGAGACGCTCAAAACGGAAGGTGTAGCCTGCCAGCCTCACTTCCTGCCCCGGCTGTAAATTCAGACTGATTTCCTGACGACTAACGCTGGAAACCACGATACCGGCGGCAAACAGCAACACACCGGAATGCGCCAGTAGCGCCGGAAGCTGTGCGCGTTTGCCAGAAACATACGCCGCCAGCACAATCACCACCAACATCAGCAAACCGAACGGCAACGTCGCACGATTGAAATACGGCGCGCCAACGGAGAGACGTCCCCAGCCCAGCAGGCCGTAAATCATCGGATAGAGCGTTCCCACCAACACTGTCAACAGCACGGCGCAAAACAGTAACAATGTTGTGAGGATTAACATTTCCCGCGATAACCCCGAAAAACGCACCGCCGGGCCACCGTCCCGCGCTCGCCAGCCATACAGAGCCAGAGACGCAAGGCTAATCAGCGCAAACAGGCTGAACAACGGCACGGCGCGAACGTTATCCAGCGCGAACGCATGAACCGAAACCAGAATGCCGGAACGCACAATCAACGTGCCCAGCAATGACAGCATCAGAGTAACTATCGCCAGTAACAGCGACCAGTGACGGAAAATTCCCCGCTGACGTGTCAAAGACAAACTGTGTAGCAACGCAGTAGATGAAAGCCAGGGTAATAACGACGCGTTTTCAACCGGATCCCAAAACCACCAACCGCCCCAGCCCAGTTCGCAATAAGCCCACCAGGAACCGAGAATGATCCCTGCGGTTAATGCGCACCAGCCAGGCAGCGCCCATCGCCAGCAAACCCGGGCACTGGCGGCATCAAAATCGCCACGCAATAAACTCGCCAACGCCACGCTCGCCGCCACCATCAAACCGCCATAGCCGAGATAAAGCAGCGGCGGATGGAAGATAAGACCAGGATGTTGCAGCATTGGGTTGAGATCGCGCCCTTCTATTGCGGGCGGAAATATCCGCACAAAAGGATCGGACCATCCGACAACAAACAGCAGCAGCGCGGCAAGTATCAGCGATAAAACCGTTAACGTGAGTGGAAATAGCGGATCGGTTTGCTGCCGATAATGCCAGGCAAACAATGCGCTCCAGGCAGAAAGCAACAGCACCCAAAGCAACAGCGAACCTTCATGACCACCCCATACTGCCGCCAGTTTGAGTTCCCACGACAGCAGGCTGTAACTATGTTGGGCGACGTAAATGACCGAGAAATCGCTGGAGAGAAAACAAAAAGTAAGAATGGCAAACGCCAGCAGTAGCAGCGCGAACTGCGCCAGGATGCCAATGCAGGCAAGCCGCATCATACCAGGCCAGCGCAACCTCACGCCCACGACAGTCGTCAGAGGGGTCAACACATTGACCCCAAGACTTAACAACAGCGCCAGAAAACCGACTTCAGGAAGGAATACGTCCAGAAACCACCTCTTTTCTGGCTTACGCCACCGTCAACTGCCCGGCGTAGAGAATGAAAAAGCGCAGCATCAACACCCCAACCAGGCTGGCGCCACACGCCGCCAGTACGGCAGATATGCCTGAACTGCGATTTACCCACGGTTTGAGCAACATCGGCACAATCAGTCCCAGCCCGGCGACGCCAAGCCAGAACCACCATGTCCAGAAACCGCCGCCCAATGCCGCTGCCAGCGCACGTACCTTACCGTCATCGCCCAGCGCCAGACCGACGAAAAAGGCCACCAGCAGGAAAATTTCTCCCCATACCACAGGAATTTCCATGCGGTGAACAAAGTGCGCTTCCGTGGAATGCGGATTACTGCGCTGACGTATCGCCATCGCTAACAGCGCCATCGCCGCGCCAGATGAAACCCCGGAGAACAGGAACAGCACCGGCAGGATCGGGTTATTGAGGAACGGATACGATTTCAGCGCCGACAGCAAAAAGCCGGTATACGCCCCCAGTAATACCGCCAGTACCAGCATCAACGTTTCCAGTCCACGATGCACGGGCGTCAGCAGGTTCAGAACCTTTTGAACAATCCCCAGCTTCGGCAGCCAACGTTGTTGCAGGGTAAGCAAATCGTGTTCAAAGATTTTCGCCAGCCACAGCACCAGCACCACCATGTAGAGCTGAAACAGCATCACCCCCATCGACATCACTGAGGTAAAGCTGTAATGGAACATCAGCTTCCAGAAAGTCCACGGACGAGCCAGGTGGAAAACGAGGATCAATAAACCAAGGATCACCGCGCCAGGCCCGACAATCAGCGTAGTGCGCAGTAGCGTACTGTCCGCGCCGCCTGCCTGTGGGTAGAAACGGCGCAGCAGTACCGCCAGCGTGACCAGACCGGCGGAAATACCCACTAAAAACAGATAGATGGCAATCGGCCAGTCCCATACCAACGATTCAAAATGAAATGCGGAAACCTGGGTCATTGACTCACCTCCCCGTATTTAAACGGCACGCGATACAGCTTCGGTTTGGTTCCCAGCGCCAGCTTGTAGCGGTAAGTGGGTTTCTGACGCAGCAGTTTTGAAATTTCACTGTTGGGATCGTCCAGGTTGCCAAAAGTCAGCGCTTTCGTTGGACATGCCTCAACACAGGCGGGCAGCTTACCTGCCTGCAGATTGGTTTTGCGGCAGAAGTCGCATTTATCCACCGTCTTCGTGACCGGATGGATAAAGCGTACGCGGTATGGGCATGCAGCGATGCAATACTGGCAACCGACGCAGAGATCCGGGTTAACATCGACAATCCCGCTGGCGGCATCGCGAAAAGAAGCGCCAGTCGGGCAGACGTCAACGCACGGCGCATGGTCGCAGTGCTGACACGACTTACGGAAGAAACGGTATTTCACATCAGGAAATTCGCCCTGCGGTTCACTGCGAATAATTGTCAGCCGCGAGACACCTTCCGGCACTTTATTAACTTCCCGACAAGCATCCATACAAGCGGTACAGCCGATACATAACGACTCGTCATGCACCATGCCGTAACGCACGCCGTTAATATTCAACGTTTTCGCCACCACACGCCCTGCAGTGCCGCTGGCTGCCGCCAACACGCCGACGCCGGTGAGAAACTGGCGACGTGACAAACTCATGGCTGCTCCTTAAGCAATGGAACAGACGCCGGGTTAAAGTTCGGATTGGTACGTTGATCGCTATGGCAATCGACGCAAATCTTAATCCGTCCTTTATCACTTAACGTCTGCATCGTGTCTTGCTGAGGATGCAGGGAATGGCAGCTGGCGCACGCCACTTTGGTCACGTGAACATCGTGCGGCCAGAACGCTTTTTGCAACTGTTCCGGTAAATGGCAGGACAGACAAACACTGTTCTGTTCCCCGACCTTGTACATCGGCTCATTAAAGCGCATCACATCTTTCACTCCCTCGCGGTGTTGTGGTGACGGCTGGCCGTGACAGTTGGTACAGGTGACCGGCAGTTTGTTATTTGGGTTGATAGCGGAAGCATGTTTGCCATGCATACCTTCAGTGTCTGGCTTATGACAGTCCAGACAGGCAGCATCCGGGTTACGCTGCTGGGTGACTTCGTAGCGATCATCAGATGCCTGTGCCGCAGGGGTAGCGGTAATTCCGTGCAGGCTCCACAACAGGCCCGACGCCAGCACCCCAGCAGTTAATAACGAACGTAATACGCTCATATTCACTCCATTGTGTTTTCCGCCCCTTACGAGGCGGAACGGGGGTTATTGGCTTAACAGACCGTTTTTACGCGCCTGCTCTTCCCACTGCGGGATCACCGTTTTGATGAAGTCCTGCTTCTCAGCCTTGATTTGCTCCATATTCAGGCCAATTGCCTGCTGGGCTTTCTCTTTGGTCGAGATATCCGGGATCTGGATTTCATGGGTGATACCTTTAGTCGCTAACAGACGCGCCAGTTTGGTACGAGCATCCGCGGCTTTATCCATTGCCGTGCCGAGCATCCGTAAACCTTCTTCCGGGGCATGCATATGAATGCCATGGGAAGCGATCGCCAGATCCCAGCGCCATTGCGCATGACGAATATCATCCTGAATCGGTTTCATTTCGGCGGCAGTCGCACCAGCATCCAGCGCCGCTTTCGCTTCGAAGTGAGCGTGAACCAGTTGATCTTCCACCTTGATTTTCAGGTCATTAATCGACTGTTTACGCTCCGCGACTACTTTTTGCAGCGTGGCTTTGTCCTGGGTATGGCAGTTCGCACAGGTCTGAGCGAAGTTATCAAACGGATTGCCAATCTTATGATCGGTATAGAGTTTGCCTTCAGCGTTTTGTACTTTCGGCATGTGGCAGTCGATGCAAGTCACGTTATTTTTGCCGTGAATGCCTGCGCTCCAGGTTTCATATTCCGGGTGCTGGGCTTTCAGCATCGGCGTTTTCGACAGGGCGTTGGTCCAGTCGGAGAAAGCAATTTTGTCGTAATACTGCTCCATATTTTCGACTTTCATACCGTTATCCCACGGGAATTTAACGGCTTTATCTTTGCCATCGAAGTAATACTCCACGTGGCACTGACCACAGACCATCGATTGCTGATCGAAGCGCCCACCTTTTTCAAACGGCTTGCCAATAGCATTCATTGCACGTTCGGCATACGGACGTGAAAGAGTTAGCTCCGGCTTGCCTTTAGCAAATTCTGGTGAAGCAGTGTTATGGCAGTCGGCACAACCTAAGTTGTTGACGATCTCCGGGCCGCCGCGCGCCCATTTACCGTGGAAATAGCCGTCTTCTCCTTCTTTTTGGATCAGACGCGCCACGTCCGGGCTTTTACAACTCCAGCAGGCCATAGGCATCGTGCCGTCTTCGGCGTTTTTTGGCGCGCCAGTACGCAGAGTTTCGCGAACATCGGTGATGGCATAAGCATGACCACGCGGCTTGTTGTAATCACGGGAGAAAGGATATCCCGCCCATAAAATCACCAGCCGGGGATCTTCCGCCAGTGCGTCAACACGCTCTGACAGTTCCGAGGTCGCTTTCCAGGAGAGATATTGATCGGGATGTTGCGGGGCGAAAGTTTCATTCTTCGCTTCCACAGTTACAGGTTTCGCGGGAGATGCCGTTTGTTCAGCGTGAACAGAAGTGAAAAAGAAAAAAGGAATCAATAAGCTGAAGAAACGGCGTGCGTTGGTTTTTATCCTTGTCATAGGGGCTTCATCCAAATTGCGCCATTAAGGCAATGGCAGTTTTTATTGTTTTTTCATGACAGTAACCGCACATACACTGCCATGACATTGCTCGCCCTTATGTGTAACAAATAACCACACTTAGAATGTTGTTTTTAATCAATTGTAAGTGCATGTAAAATACCACTTTAGAGTTAGTGATTATTATCTCCTTTTTCAAGCAGATGCATAACTGCATGTTCCTCAAAGAATTAATCAACTTTTGTTGGTGACCTTCAAAAATTCCCCTGCCTCTTATTTGCACAATTCTGCTTTTGCGTGATCTGCCGCCCAAATACTAAACAAAACTACCAATACCCCTACATTTAACTCTTATGCCACATATTATTAACATCCAACAAGGAGAACAAAAGCATGAGTCAAATTCATAAACACCCTATTCCTGCCAACATCGCAGACCATTGCCTGATAAACCCTCAGCAGTACGAGGCGATGTATCAACAATCTATTAACGCACCAGATACTTTTTGGGGCGAACAGGGAAAAATTCTCGACTGGATCAAGCCGTATCAGAAGGTGAAGAACACCTCTTTTGCCCCTGGCAATGTCTCAATTAAATGGTACGAAGACGGCACGTTGAATCTGGCGGTCAACTGCCTTGACCGCCACTTGCAAGAAAACGGCGATCGTACCGCCATCATCTGGGAAGGCGACGACGCCAGCCAGAGCAAACATATCAGCTATAAAACACTGCACCGCGATGTATGCCGCTTCGCCAATACCCTACTCGATCTCGGCATTAAAAAAGGCGATGTGGTGGCAATTTACATGCCGATGGTACCGGAAGCCGCCGTTGCGATGCTGGCTTGCGCGCGTATTGGTGCGGTGCATTCGGTGATTTTCGGCGGCTTCTCGCCGGAAGCGGTTGCCGGGCGCATTATCGATTCCAGCTCACGATTGGTTATCACATCCGATGAAGGCGTGCGCGCCGGGCGTAGCATTCCACTGAAGAAGAACGTCGATGATGCGCTGAAAAATCCGAACGTCACCAGCGTAGAACATGTGGTGGTACTGAAGCGCACTGGCGGAAAAATCGACTGGCAGGAAGGGCGCGATCTGTGGTGGCATGACCTGATTGCGCAAGCGAGCGATCAGCACCAGGCGGAAGAGATGAACGCCGAAGATCCGCTGTTTATTCTCTATACCTCCGGTTCTACCGGTAAGCCGAAAGGCGTGCTGCACACCACCGGCGGTTATCTGGTGTACGCGGCGACCACCTTTAAATATGTCTTTGATTATCATCCTGGCGATATCTACTGGTGCACCGCCGATGTGGGCTGGGTTACCGGGCACAGTTATTTGCTTTACGGTCCGCTGGCCTGCGGCGCAACCACGTTAATGTTTGAAGGCGTGCCCAACTGGCCGACGCCTGCCCGTATGGCGCAGGTGGTGGACAAGCATCAGGTCAACATTCTCTATACCGCGCCTACAGCAATTCGCGCGCTGATGGCAGAAGGCGATAAAGCGATTGAAGGCACCGACCGCTCGTCGCTGCGTATTCTCGGTTCCGTGGGCGAGCCCATTAACCCGGAAGCGTGGGAGTGGTACTGGAAAAAGATCGGCAATGAGAAGTGCCCGGTAGTCGATACCTGGTGGCAGACCGAAACTGGCGGTTTCATGATCACACCGCTGCCTGGCGCTACCGAACTGAAAGCCGGTTCAGCGACGCGTCCGTTCTTCGGCGTACAACCTGCGCTGGTTGATAACGAAGGTAACCCGCTGGAAGGCGCTGCCGAAGGCAGTCTGGTGATCACCGATTCCTGGCCGGGTCAGGCACGTACGCTGTTTGGCGATCATGAACGCTTTGAACAGACCTATTTCTCCACCTTCAAAAATATGTACTTCAGCGGCGACGGCGCGCGTCGTGATGAAGATGGTTATTACTGGATCACCGGGCGTGTGGACGATGTGCTGAACGTCTCCGGTCATCGTCTGGGGACAGCGGAGATTGAGTCGGCACTGGTAGCGCATCCGAAAATTGCCGAAGCCGCCGTAGTGGGTATTCCGCACAATATTAAAGGTCAGGCGATTTACGCCTACGTCACGCTTAATCACGGGGAGGAGCCGTCACCAGAACTGTACGCAGAAGTCCGCAACTGGGTGCGTAAAGAGATTGGCCCGCTGGCGACGCCAGACGTGCTGCACTGGACCGACTCCCTGCCAAAAACCCGCTCCGGCAAAATTATGCGCCGTATTCTGCGCAAAATTGCGGCGGGCGATACCAGCAACCTGGGCGATACCTCGACGCTTGCCGATCCTGGCGTAGTCGAGAAGCTGCTTGAAGAAAAGCAGGCTATCGCAATGCCCTCATAACCCGCAATTGCCCGATGCGAGTCGGTAACGGTTTGTAGGCCTGATAAGACGCGACAGCATCGCATCAGGCATTGATTGCCGGATGCGGCGTAAACGCCTTATCCGGCCTACATTCGGCAAGGGTTACCCAAGCGTTAACCTTCTCCCATAAGGGAGCAGGAACTAAAACAATCCCTACATTACCTCTGGAGAATCTGTGATGAATGGTACGATTTATCAGCGGATAGAAGACAATGCGCATTTCAGGGAGTTAGTCGAAAAACGGCAACGGTTTGCCACCATCCTGTCGATTATTATGCTGGCAGTTTATATCAGCTTTATTTTACTGATCGCCTTTGCACCCGGCTGGCTCGGCACTCCGCTGAATCCGAACACCAGCGTCACACGCGGTATTCCCGTCGGTGTTGGAGTGATTGTTATCTCCTTTGTACTCACTGGTATCTACATCTGGCGGGCAAATGGCGAATTCGACCGTCTTAACAACGAAGTCCTGCATGAGGTACAAGCGTCATGAAAAGAGTCCTGACGGCGCTTGCCGCCACACTCCCTTTCGCAGCTAACGCTGCGGATGCTCTTAGCGGGGCCGTTGAGCGCCAGCCAACGAACTGGCAGGCGATTATTATGTTCCTGATTTTCGTCGTGTTTACGCTCGGTATTACTTACTGGGCGTCAAAACGCGTACGTTCCCGTAGCGACTACTACACCGCAGGCGGCAATATCACCGGCTTCCAGAACGGGCTGGCGATTGCCGGTGACTATATGTCCGCCGCCTCATTTTTGGGGATCTCCGCGCTGGTATTTACTTCCGGCTATGACGGTCTGATCTACTCACTGGGCTTCCTGGTCGGTTGGCCCATCATTCTGTTCCTGATTGCCGAACGTCTACGTAATCTGGGTCGCTATACCTTTGCGGACGTAGCCTCTTATCGCCTGAAACAAGGGCCGATCCGAATTCTTTCGGCTTGCGGTTCTCTGGTAGTCGTGGCGCTTTATCTTATCGCCCAGATGGTCGGCGCGGGTAAATTGATCGAGCTACTGTTCGGTCTTAACTATCACATCGCAGTCGTGTTGGTCGGCGTACTGATGATGATGTACGTTCTGTTTGGCGGCATGTTAGCAACCACCTGGGTACAGATTATCAAAGCCGTTCTGTTGCTGTTCGGTGCCAGTTTTATGGCCTTTATGGTGATGAAACACGTCGGCTTTAGTTTTAACAATCTGTTCAGCGAAGCGATGGCGGTACACCCAAAAGGTACAGACATCATGAAACCAGGCGGTCTGGTAAAAGATCCTATCTCTGCTCTGTCGCTGGGTCTCGGTTTGATGTTTGGTACGGCAGGTTTACCGCATATTCTGATGCGCTTCTTTACGGTCAGCGATGCCCGCGAAGCGCGTAAAAGCGTGTTCTACGCCACAGGATTTATGGGCTACTTCTATATCCTGACCTTTATTATCGGTTTTGGCGCGATCATGCTGGTTGGTGCAAACCCGGAATATAAAGATGCTGCGGGTAAGTTGATTGGCGGCAATAATATGGCGGCGATTCATCTGGCAAATGCGGTGGGCGGTAACCTGTTCCTCGGCTTTATTTCAGCCGTTGCTTTTGCCACTATCCTCGCGGTAGTTGCAGGTCTGACGCTGGCAGGCGCGTCGGCGGTTTCTCATGACCTGTATGCCAACGTCTTCAAAAAAGGCGCAACTGAACGTGAAGAACTACGGGTATCAAAAATCACCGTGCTGATCCTCGGCGTAATTGCCATTATCCTCGGCGTGCTGTTTGAGAATCAGAATATCGCCTTCATGGTGGGCCTGGCATTTGCCATCGCGGCGAGCTGCAACTTCCCAATTATTCTGCTTTCCATGTACTGGTCGAAGCTGACGACACGTGGCGCGATGATGGGCGGCTGGTTAGGTCTGATTACAGCTGTGGTGTTGATGATCCTCGGGCCAACGATTTGGGTACAAATTCTCGGCCACGAAAAAGCCATTTTCCCGTATGAATACCCCGCGCTGTTCTCAATCAGCGTGGCATTCCTCGGCATCTGGTTCTTCTCGGCAACCGATAATTCAGAGGAAGGCGCGCGCGAGCGTGAACTATTCCGCGCGCAATTTATCCGCTCCCAGACGGGTTTTGGCGTAGAGCAAGGTCGCGCACATTAATTTCCCATCGTCCAACCGATAAAAGGTGCGATTTATCGCACCTTTTTCAGATTAAGTCGGGCAAAGTCACGTCGCTTTCGGCCTACTGATTTTCCTCAATCAGCAACGCTTCCAGTAAATCGAGATCGTGCAGCAATTTTTGCAGTGTTTCATTGCTGATCTCCCGTGTGGCGCGCAAGTGGTACAGTTCTGCGCGTTCGGAACGCAACGCCGCCAGACGGAAACGCCGCTCCAGGTTTTCTTCCAGAATTGAACTTTCGACATCGTTCCGCCCATCGGCGCGACGACGCAAGTTACCAATGACACGAGAGCTGACTTCAGTGAGCAACTGGTTGTCGATATTCTCTTCGGTGTCTGCCGCCAGTCGTTCTTCCATTTTCTGGATCGCTACAATTGCCACTTCTGCGGTTGCAGCACGCGCAATGCGCTCCTCTTTCAACTGCTGCGAATGATCCGCGACTTCAATGTGTTGCAGCAGAACAGGCAACATCACCACGCCGACAAACAGCGAGAAGAGAATGACGCCAGCCGCCAGGAAGACCAACTCATAACGCGCCGGGAAGACGTTGCCATCCGGCAACAGCAGCGGAATAGAGAGCACACCGGCCAGAGTGATCGCCCCGCGCACCCCAGCGAAAGAAGCGATCAAGATTTCTCGTGTGGTCCACGAACCAAACTCCATCGGCTTCCTCTTCAGGAAACGGTTGCTGAACTTTTTCATCGTCCACAGCCAGCCAAAACGAACCAGCATTAACGCCGCATAAATCAGGATAATGTCGGTAAACAGCATCCAGATTTCGACGTTAGGGTCGATTTCAGCCGCCATCAGCGATGTCTCCAGAATGCCAGGCAATTGCAGCCCCAACAACAAGAACACCATGCCGTTAAAGACAAACTCCAGCATCGACCAGGTGCTGTTAGCACGCAGACGCATCGCCAGCGGCGCACGGCGCATTACGCCGGAACGAGTGATGGTCATCCCGGCGGCAACCGCCGCGAGAATGCCGGAAACGCCAATATGTTCAGCAATCAGATAAGAAGCGAACGGCAGTAGGAACAGCAGTACGATTTGCGTTGCAGGCTCATCGCCGCCCCAGCGGCTCAGGAAACGCAACGAGCGACCATACAACCAACTCACCACAAAACCCGCGAGAATACCGCCAATCGCCACTTTCATAAATTCAACCGTCGCACCGCCGACAGTAAAGATCATGGTTCCCATCGCGACTGCCACAGCAAATTTCAGCGACACCAGACCGGAGGCGTCATTCATCAACGCTTCGCCCTGCAAAATGCCCATGATTTTTTTCGGAATGCGCCCTTCACCAACAATCCCGGAGAGCGCTACGGCATCGGTTGGAGAGAGAACGGCCGCCAGCGCAAAGGCAGGAACCAGCGGGATACCCGGCACAACCCAGTAAATAAGAAAGCCAATGCCGACGACGGTAACCACCACCAATGCCAGCGCAAGGCCGAAAATCTCCCGACCATGTTCGAGAAATTCGCGGGTCGGCGTTTTCCAGCCATCCGCAAACAGCAGCGGCGGGATAAATAAGACTAAAAAGAGTTCTGGGTCAAACTCCACATGCAAACCAAATGTCGGCCACGCCAGTAGCGCACCAATGGCGATTTGCATAAGCGGAAGCGGGATCTGAAAGGGCATGACACGAGTGACTACCCCGGACAGCGAGACCACGAGGGTCATTATCAGTATGGTGAAGAAGATTTCCATGTGTTCCCTGTTTGCGATGTTTTTTATGATCTGAGAAAGGCGTTATACCCGGATTCTCAGTTTTTCAGAATATCGCAAAAGCTCACACAATGTGCGGGGAAAATAAAAACGGGCAACACTTGTCGCCCGTTTTCAGAATCATATTAAAAATCAGATAGCCCAACCCCCTGCGTAGAAGGCCACCAGTGCCACGGCGATGACGACCGTACCGATGTTCAACTTACGCCATTCGCCGGAAACCAGACGACCAATCACCAGAGTTGCGAAACCAATCATGATGCCAGTCACGATGTTACAGGTCAGGACAATGAACACCGCCGTGACCAGTCCAGCCATCGCATCGACAAAATCAGCAAAGTCGATTTTCGCCACGTTGCTCAGCATCAGCAGGCCAACGTACATCAGCGCCGGAGCCGTTGCGTACCCCGGAACGAGGTAAGAGAGCGGAGAGAGGAACAGAATCAGCAGGAACAGCACGCCAACGGTGATAGCCGTCAAACCGGTTTTACCGCCCGCCGCCGTACCCGCCGCAGACTCGATGTATACCGCTGCCGGAGCTGCACCCACCAGACCAGAGAAGATGCTGCTCATAGAGTCAGTGGTCAACGCCTTGCCGCCATCGATGATCTGCCCGTCTTTATCCAGCAAGTTAGCCTGCCCGGCTACCGCACGGATAGTCCCGGTAGCATCAAAAACCGCCGTCATCACCAGCGCCAGCACGCTTGGCAGGACTACCGGATTCAGCGCGCCCATAATATCCAGGCTACCAATCAGCGAATTGCCGTTTTCGTCGCTCAATGAAGGCATGGCGAAAATGCCGGAGAAGTGGACATTAGGATCGAAGATCAGACCAACAATCGAGATACCGATAATGGTCAACAGAATACCACCAGGCACTTTCAGTTTTTCCAGTCCGATGATCACCGCCAGGCCGACCAGCGACATCATCACCGGGAAAGTCGTGAAATCACCCAGCGCGACGGGCAGACCATCAAGCGGGTTTTTAATCACCAGGCCAACGCCATTGGCGGCAATCAGCAGCAGGAACAGGCCGATACCAATCCCTGTACCGTGCGCCACGCCATGTGGCAGGTTGCGTAAGATCCAGCTACGGATGCCCGTTGCCGAGATGACCGTAAACAGCACGCCCATCAAAAATACGGCGCCCAGCGCAACCGGAACGCTAATATGTTGTCCCAATACCAGGCTGAATGCCGTAAATGCGGTCAGGGAGATGGCGCAGCCGATTGCCAACGGCAGATTGGCCCACAGCCCCATTGCGATAGAACCCAGTCCGGCGACCAGACAGGTCGCTACGAAAACCGCTGCTGGCGGGAAACCCGCCTTACCCAACATGCCCGGAACAACGATAACCGAGTAGACCATCGCCAGAAATGTTGTTAACCCGGCAACCACTTCCTGACGGACAGTGCTTCCACGTTGTGAAATTTTAAACCAGGCGTCGAGAGAACCGCCGGTACGCGCTGATGGCGTAGACATAAGAAAACATCCCCTGAGAGTTTATTTTTCGTCAAGATGCGTGGCGGACAATCCCCTGCCAGCAAAACGTTATCTTCCTGCTTCAGGTTTGCGACAATCTGGGGCGTCGCAAAAAAAGCAAACGTTTAGCTCCGCGCATACAAAACGGGTGGTAAAAAAAAGCAAACGATTATCCGGCGATCATAGCGGCTTTTTCAACCAAAGTTTGTTGCTTTTTTCCCTTTTCTTGTATTAACGATGAAAAACCAGGCAATTGATGCGCAAACGTTATCGTCAGTGCGCAAAATGACGGCATTTACAGACGTTTTGTGGCGAAGAGTTGCAGCAAAAAATCGCGCAAGAGAGCAAAAACATTGCGGCTAAAAAGCTCCGCTTTGCACTGGCGAAGAAACAAGGGTGGCATACAATTAGTATATCGACACAAACCGGAACCTCCACCACGTGCTCGAATGAGGTGTGTTGACGTCGGGGGAAACCCTCCCGTGTACCAGCGGGATAGAGAGAAAGACAAAGACCGGAAACAAACTAAAGCGCCCTTGCGGCGCTTTAGTTTTGCTCGTCTTCCAACAAACGCGCGCCTGTTCCTTCCTCTCCTAAACGGTCGCCAGGGTTACGCAACGGGCAGTCACTGCGTGAAAGGCAGCCGCAACCAATACAACCATCCAGTTCATCACGCAGCGCCACCAGGGTGTGTATGCGGCGATCCAGCTCTTCTCGCCATTGCGACGAAAGTTGTTTCCACTCTTTTGCGCTCAAGGAATGCCCTTCAGGTAATACGCCGAACGCCTCGCCAATAGTCGCCAGTGGAATGCCAATGCGTTGAGCTATCTTGATGATTGCAACATATCGCAGCACATCACGCTTATATCGCCGCTGATTGCCGCTGTTACGGATACTGCTAATCAGACCTTTGCTCTCATAAAAATGCAGCGTCGATACCGCCACACCACTGCGTTTCGCAACTTCGCCTGGGGTGAGCAAGGCTTTAATGCGGGGTAATTTCTTTTCCATAAATCGCTTTACCTCAAGTTAACTTGAGGAATTATACTCCCCGACAGATGAATTAACGAACTGAACACTGAAAAGAGGCAGATTTATGTCCCATCAGAAAATTATTCAGGATCTTATTGCATGGATTGACGAACATATCGACCAGCCGCTGAACATTGACATCGTCGCGAAAAAATCAGGCTATTCAAAGTGGTACTTGCAGCGGATGTTCCGCGCGGTGACGCATCAAACGCTTGGCGATTACATTCGTCAACGCCGCCTGTTGCTGGCCGCCGTCGAGTTGCGCACCACCGAGCGCCCTATTTTTGATATCGCGATGGATCTGGGTTATGTCTCGCAGCAGACCTTTTCTCGCGTTTTCCGTCGGCAGTTTGATCGCACCCCCAGCGATTATCGCCATCGCCTGTAGTTTCACTGCCCGCGCGTTAACTCGCGCGCGGGTACTTGCTCCGCCCATGCCATAAATACCTGCGGCGGCATCGCTTTTGCAAAGAACCAGCCCTGGCAATAGCGCACGCCACGTTTACGCAACCAGTTAACCTGCTCCTCAGTTTCTACCCCTTCTGCGATCGTTTTTAGTCCCAGACTATGTGCCAGTTCAATAATATGTTCCGCAATTAAATGGCTGGTTTTGTGGGTAGTCAGCGTCTCAACAAACGATTTATCGATTTTTAAAATATCGATATTCAATGATTTAAGGTTATGCAGGTTGGAGTAACCAATGCCAAAGTCATCAATTGCCACTTCATAACCCGCCTGGCGGAAGGCCTGAATAATCGGCGTCATTTTGGTGACATCAAGAAACGCATGTTCCGTCACTTCAAATTTAATTTGCTGTGGGCGCACCGCGTATTGCTCTGTTTTTTGATTGGTTCGCGCAATCACACGTGAAGTATGAAAATCGGAAGCCGACAAGTTAATGGAAATATAGCGATCGGCATGGGTTGCCAGATACGCGCCCAGCTCACTGAATACGTTATCAATGACATAATCAGTCACCTGTTCAATCATTCCTTCTTTTTCCGCCAGAGGAATAAACTCTGCCGGGTTCATCACCTGTCCCTGATTTCCGGGCCACCGCAACAACGCTTCGGCGCCAATACATTTTTCTGTTTTAATGTCGATAATGGGTTGGTAATAAAGACAGAGTTGCCGTTTTCCGAGTGCGCGCTGTAATTTTCGTTTGGGAGAGCGGTACTCCTGGCTTATACGCAACCAGAGCAATAACAGTACAAGACTCCCCAAAATACCTGCGGGTAAAGCAAAGATAAGATGGTTATAAAAATGGGAGAGAAGACGCTGTTTTGAGGTGGCAACAATGGCGGCAATCGGACGTTTTGTTGAATGGACTATTGCATATAAGTAACCGTTCCGCTCCAGAGTTAACTCATTCTGATGAATCAGAGGTGAAAATGTTTCTGTCGAAGCCAATTTACTTAACGAGAAAAAAGCATTCGTTACCGTATCATACACGCCCCATTGCAGCGTTGGATCGTCAGACATCACCTCGCTCCAGAATAGAGGGTTGATAACTGCCACATAATTTCCCCGCTGCATATAGGTCATTTTATAACCTAAAAAAAAGAGCGTATCACGGTAATAATAAATAGAAACATTGGGAGCACGCTTATAATCTGCAGGTGCAATCATATAGCCGTTAGCAGGGGCCATAAGCGATGAGCATAAAAAATGATTATCATGGGCATATATCAGTTCATTGATATAAAGATAATTGCGAATAATATTCAACATTCGCTTTTGATGGGCGGGAGTACAAACGTGTCCCTGATAACGCTCCGCCTCATCGCTCGCCAAATCTGCCTGTTGAATAACCAACTCGGATTTATCCAGCGCCAACTGCGCAAAGGTACGAAGCTGACTATTAACTTCTGATTTCGCCCAAAGAAAAGCAATCCATAGCGACAGAATGATGGGAAGAAGTACTACAAAGACAATGCCCGGCAACGCCAGCAATTTGTGTCGTGCACTATGACTCATTTCTATTCATTCCCTGCCTGGTTATATCTGGTCATTGCAAGGTGAAAACCCTGACTACCGACGACGTTAGATAAATCTTACGGTATAAATAGCACTTTTGCCTGATTTGAAATTGATACCTTTATGATTGTTGTTCTAATAAAAATAACTCGCTGATATCAAAAGAGCTTTCCTGAAAAAGAGAAAACTGGCAGGAAGTTACAACATTTTGTTATTTGGCGTTCCCTCAATGCCGCTGAAAAACCACATAATAAGTACAGAAATAAAAGCGATGGCATAATCTGGCTAACAAACAATCAAGTGTGATATAGTTCACAAAAATAATGAAACAGATTTAGCGTTTCATTTTTGTGTTCTGCAAGCCCCACGATAGCCAGAGTGTACCACGCCTCCAGTGAGCAACGTCGCGCTGTCCAGGGCATCGGCTATTTTCAGAGGAATTTTTCGATGGCTACCCTCACCACTGGCGTGGTTCTTCTCCGCTGGCAACTTCTTAGCGCCGTACTGATGTTTCTGGCCAGTACGCTCAACATTCGTTTTCGTCGCTCTGATTACATCGGGCTTGCAGTAATCAGCAGTGGTCTGGGGGTCGTTTCCGCCTGTTGGTTCGCGATGGGATTGCTTGGCATCACAATGGCGGACATTACCGCCATCTGGAGCAATATTGAGTCCGTGATGGTGGAAGGGATGAATCAGGCACCACCACAGTGGCCGATGATTTTGACCTGATAAACAGAAGTCTCCGCAAAGAGAAGCTTCTGGGACTGATAACAAACGCAAAATAGCCTGATGCGCTGCGCTTATCAGGCCTACACAATCTCTGCAATATATTAAATTTTCACGCTTTTGTAGGACGGATAAGGCGTTCACGCCGCATCCGGCATGAACAAATCGCACTTGTCAATAATCTGAGGCCGCTGAGAAAGCGGCCTCAGAATGATAACAAACGAAAAATAGCCTGATGCGCTACGCTTATCAGGCCTACACAATCTCTGCAATATATTAAATTTTCATGCTTTTGTAGGACGGATAAGGCGTTCACGCCGCATCCGGCATGAACAAATCGCACTTTGTCAGCAAATCTGAGAAGCCTCCGCAAAGGAGGCTTCTTTTTATGGTTGACGGAGCTTTAATTGCCCGCCTTAAGAAAACATAACCTGTTTTCTTAATGGCAAATCAGAACGGGATATCGTCATCAAAGTCCATCGGCGGTTCGTTAGACGGCGCTGCCGGAGCGGACTGCTGCGGACGAGACTGCGCGCCGCCGCTGAACTGATTGCCACCCTGCGGCTGCTGAGGCTGACCCCAACCACCCTGCGGCTGACCGCCACCGATATTGCCGCCAGCCGGAGCGCCACCACTCTGACGCCCACCCAACATCTGCATAGTGCCGCCGACGTTTACGACAACTTCTGTCGTGTAGCGATCCTGGCCGGACTGATCGGTCCATTTGCGGGTACGCAGCTGACCTTCGATATAAACCTGGGAACCTTTGCGCAGATATTCGCTGGCCACTTCAGCCAGTTTGCCAAACAGCACAACACGGTGCCATTCAGTCTGCTCTTTCATCTCGCCGGTCGCTTTATCACGCCAGGATTCGGAAGTAGCCAGCGTAATGTTGGCAACTGCGCCACCATTTGGCATGTAGCGTACTTCCGGGTCCTGACCCAGATTACCAACGAGAATAACCTTGTTTACGCCTCTGCTGGCCATGTTCGTGTCTCCTGAAAAAAACGTTCTAATAAGTGTAAACGCGCGATTGTACCATTACCAATAGCGCTTTTACCACGATGTGACCTCGGTTCCGGTAAACAAACATGGCCCGACATTGTTACACTGTATTGTGGGTTTTGCATTCCAATACTGTATATTCATTCAGGTCAATTTGTGTCATAATTAACCGTTTGTGACCGCCGGTAGCTCCATGCCGCCGGGCAAGAAAGTGTTTAATCCGGGAAAGGTGAATGGATAAGATCGAAGTTCGGGGCGCCCGCACCCATAATCTCAAAAATATCAACCTCGTTATCCCCCGCGACAAACTGATTGTCGTGACCGGGCTTTCGGGTTCTGGCAAATCCTCGCTCGCTTTCGACACCTTATATGCCGAAGGGCAGCGTCGTTACGTTGAATCCCTTTCTGCCTATGCGCGGCAGTTTCTGTCACTGATGGAAAAGCCGGACGTCGATCATATTGAGGGGCTTTCACCCGCCATCTCAATTGAACAGAAATCGACGTCTCATAACCCGCGCTCCACGGTGGGGACAATCACCGAAATCCACGACTATTTGCGACTGCTGTACGCCCGCGTCGGCGAGCCGCGCTGCCCGGACCACGATGTTCCGCTGGCGGCGCAAACCGTCAGCCAGATGGTGGACAACGTGCTGTCGCAGCCGGAAGGTAAACGTCTGATGCTGCTTGCGCCAATCATTAAAGAGCGCAAAGGCGAACACACCAAAACGCTGGAGAATCTGGCTAGTCAGGGGTATATCCGCGCGCGCATTGATGGTGAAGTCTGCGATCTTTCCGATCCGCCAAAACTGGAATTGCAAAAGAAACACACTATTGAAGTCGTGGTTGATCGCTTCAAAGTGCGTGACGATCTTACCCAGCGTCTGGCGGAGTCGTTTGAAACTGCGCTGGAGCTTTCCGGCGGCACGGCGGTCGTCGCCGATATGGACGACCCGAAAGCGGAAGAGCTGCTGTTTTCCGCGAATTTCGCCTGCCCGATCTGCGGCTACAGTATGCGCGAACTGGAACCGCGTCTGTTCTCGTTTAACAACCCGGCGGGCGCCTGCCCGACCTGTGACGGTCTTGGCGTACAGCAATACTTCGATCCCGATCGTGTGATCCAAAACCCTGAGCTGTCGCTGGCAGGCGGCGCGATCCGCGGCTGGGATCGGCGTAATTTCTACTACTTCCAGATGCTGAAATCACTGGCAGATCACTATAAATTCGACGTCGAAGCGCCGTGGGGCAGCCTGAGCGCGAACGTGCAAAAAGTGGTGCTGTACGGTTCCGGCAAAGAAAATATCGAATTCAAGTACATGAACGATCGTGGCGATACCTCTATCCGTCGTCATCCGTTCGAAGGCGTGCTGCACAATATGGAGCGCCGTTATAAAGAGACGGAATCCAGCGCGGTACGCGAAGAGTTGGCCAAATTTATCAGCAATCGTCCATGCGCCAGTTGCGAAGGGACGCGTCTGCGTCGTGAAGCGCGCCACGTCTATGTCGAGAATACGCCGCTGCCCGCTATCTCCGATATGAGCATCGGCCACGCGATGGAGTTCTTCAACAATCTCAAACTCGCCGGTCAACGAGCGAAAATTGCGGAAAAAATCCTTAAAGAGATTGGCGATCGCCTGAAATTCCTCGTTAACGTCGGGCTGAATTACCTGACTCTTTCCCGCTCGGCAGAAACACTTTCCGGCGGCGAAGCCCAGCGTATCCGTCTGGCAAGCCAGATTGGCGCAGGCCTTGTTGGCGTTATGTATGTTCTGGATGAACCCTCCATCGGCTTGCATCAGCGCGATAACGAACGTCTGTTGGGAACGCTTATCCACCTGCGCGATCTCGGTAATACCGTAATTGTGGTGGAGCACGACGAAGACGCCATTCGCGCGGCTGACCATGTGATCGACATCGGCCCGGGCGCGGGTGTTCACGGTGGTGAAGTGGTCGCGGAAGGTCCGCTGGAAGCGATTATGGCTGTGCCGGAGTCATTGACCGGGCAGTACATGAGCGGTAAACGCAAGATTGAAGTGCCGAAGAAACGCGTACCCGCGAATCCAGAAAAAGTGCTAAAACTGACGGGCGCGCGCGGCAACAACCTGAAAGACGTGACGTTAACGCTGCCGGTCGGCCTGTTCACCTGCATCACCGGGGTTTCTGGTTCCGGTAAATCCACGCTGATTAACGACACACTGTTCCCGATAGCGCAACGCCAGTTGAATGGCGCAACCATCGCGGAACCAGCACCGTATCGCGATATTCAGGGGCTGGAGCATTTCGATAAAGTGATCGATATCGACCAAAGCCCGATTGGTCGAACTCCGCGTTCTAACCCGGCGACCTATACCGGCGTATTTACGCCCGTGCGTGAACTGTTCGCTGGCGTACCGGAATCCCGTGCGCGCGGTTATACGCCCGGACGTTTCAGCTTTAACGTCCGTGGTGGACGCTGTGAAGCCTGCCAGGGCGATGGCGTAATCAAAGTAGAGATGCACTTCCTGCCGGATATTTACGTACCGTGCGACCAGTGCAAAGGTAAACGCTATAACCGCGAAACGCTGGAGATTAAGTACAAAGGTAAAACCATCCACGAAGTGCTGGATATGACCATCGAAGAGGCGCGTGAGTTCTTTGATGCCGTTCCGGCGCTGGCGCGTAAACTGCAAACGCTGATAGATGTTGGCCTGACGTACATTCGTCTGGGTCAGTCCGCCACCACACTTTCCGGCGGTGAAGCCCAGCGTGTGAAGCTGGCGCGTGAGCTGTCAAAACGCGGCACCGGGCAGACGCTGTATATTCTCGACGAGCCAACCACCGGCCTGCACTTTGCCGATATTCAGCAGCTGCTCGACGTACTGCATAAACTGCGCGATCAGGGCAACACCATTGTGGTAATTGAGCACAACCTCGACGTGATTAAAACCGCTGACTGGATTGTCGACCTGGGACCGGAAGGTGGTAGCGGCGGCGGCGAGATCCTCGTCTCCGGCACGCCAGAAACTGTCGCAGAGTGCGAAGCTTCACATACAGCGCGCTTCCTCAAGCCACTGCTGTAGTCGCTAAGGCCGCTTTCTGAGCGGCCTCTGATTATTGACAAGTACGCTTTGTTCTTGCCGGATGCGGCGTGAACGCCTTATCCAGCCTACAAAAACATGCAGTTTCAATATATTGCAGAGATCACGTAGGCCTGATAAGCGTAGCGCATCAGGCAATTTTGCGTTTGTCATCATTCTCAGGCCGCTTTTTGAGCGGCCTCTGATTATTGACAAGTTCGCTTTGTCCTTGCCGGATGCGGTGTGAACGCCTTATCCAGCCTACAAAAACATGCAGTTTCAATATATTGCAGAGATCACGCAGGCCTGATAAGCGTAGCGCATCAGGCCATTTTGCGTTTGTCATCATTCTCAGGCCGCTTTCTGAGCGGCCTTTATCTTCAGAGTTGCACCAGCAATTTACGTTTCTCTTCCGGCAGCAAATTCACTGCCTGCTGATAAGACGCATCCACCAGATAATAAATTTGCGAATCAGGCAACGAGCCGTCGAGATAAACGGTGCTCCAGTGCGCTTTATTCAGGTGGCGACTGGGACGCACATCGCTGTGCTGCTGACGCAATAATTCCGCCAGCGCCGGGCTGGTTTTCAGAGAAACGGCCGGACGCCCTTCTACCTCTTTCACCATTGCAAAAAGGACATCTTCAACTTTGATCTGCGTTGCTTTCCAGTCACTATGCACACTCTGTTCTGCGCCTGGTTTTGCCATGCAATATTGTAGCAACTCCGAAATGGTCATTTTTTACTCCCCTTGTAGTGTCGCGATGATGCGACGCGATCCGCCGTGGATGCGATGTTCCCCCAGCCAGATACCCTGCCAGGTGCCGGTCTGAATACGCCCTTTATGTACTGGCAATACGAGCGATACCCCCAGCATTGAGGATTTAATATGAGAAGGCATATCGTCTGCCCCTTCATAGTCATGCTCATAGTTTCCGTTATCGGGAACCGCGCGGAGGAAAAAACGCTCCATGTCATAGCGTACAGTGGGGTCACAATTCTCATTGAGTGTCAGAGAGGCGGAGGTATGTTGCAACAACAGGTGTAGTAAACCGACGTTAACACGCGGCATATCAGCCAGTTGATTCAGGATTTCATCCGTTACCAGATGAAATCCACGAGATTTGGCACTAAGCGTGAGCGTCTTTTGATACCACATATGCTGCTCCTTGATAAAACTCTCTTAATCAGTTTGCAGCAAGATAGTAAAAGGATAAAGGTGTGATTAAAAAAACAGCACCAGAGAGAAACTAACACTTTCTCACTCTATCAGTATTCTGAATTGACGATCACCTCTTCACCGAAAGCGCCCGCTTGTGGCAAGGGTTTATAGGTAGAATTGGAGGCTCGCAAAATACGGATACCACGGATGCCGACATCACGCGCTGCGGTAATATCGTTGTCCGAATCACCATAAAACATTCGGATATTTTTATCCTGCAACCACTGCGTTTTTGTGTTTTGTCCCGGCTTATCGCCTGCAAAAATTACCGGATTCATACTGGTTGCCGGAATATGGAAATCATCGGCCAACGTTTTTGAAACCGTTTCTGTTTTCGTCGGACTACGGCCCGTCACAAAGAAGATAGCGTCTCCGCGGCGCACGTGCATATCAATCAACTGGCGTGCGACCTCTTTTGGGATACTGAACTCATCCCAACCATTGTTCATTTTCTCCCAGAATGCGGGGTTTTTTAGATAATCCTCACTTTCCGGCGAGAAGATTTTCTTACCTCGCCAGAATCCGGGACTGGAAAACAGAACGGTGTCATCAATATCAAACCCAACCGCCATCGGCGGACGTCCTGCGAGACTATTTTCAATTTGTGCGACTGAAACCCAATGAATGGGCGCCTGTTCAGCAAGTTGGGCAACGTTAGTGCCAGGATTAAGCGGTGAAGGTGAAGAGGCCAGAGCAACAGCGGAACTGTTTAGAGCGAACAATAAGCAAACAGCACTCAATGCCTGTGTGATCTTGCGCATATTTTTCCCTAAATAGTCAGTATATTAAAACGTTTTATTGTGAGATCTGTTGAAAAAACCATCTGACCATAACGCCAGTTGTAGGGGAAAGGAAGGATTATCTGCGGCTTTGTTACAGAAAAAGAGCACGATCACATTTGGAATACCTGTGCGATAAACCGCACATCGGTGCCGCTATTCTGCTTACACATTCACACAATGACACTCTTTTGGTTCTCGCAAGCCTTGTTCAGGGAATATACTGAAGATAAATATAAATACATTCAATGGATGATGAATGAAAATACCATGTGCTTATATATTTAAGAACAAATGGCGATTTCATATTACAAGTATTTCTCTTTTACTGTTCAGTTTCGCCGTTTCAATCATCTTTTTGCACTTTCGTTTTATTACGTTATCCGCTACCGATAAAATGCGGCTTGAGATGTATGGTGATGCTGCCAACTTACTGATTTAGTGTATGATGGTGTTTTTGAGGTGCTCCAGTGGCTTCTGTTTCTATCAGCTGTCCCTCCTGTTCAGCTACTGACGGGGTGGTGCGTAACGGCAAAAGCACCGCCG
>OJJG01000026.1_pt1 | contig 68231 bp, 72 predicted proteins | sample 1596291 | NCBI WGS metagenome assembly OJJG01 (sample SAMEA4350149, study PRJEB24818) | metagenome | biome: human; feature: gut; material: faeces | place: Denmark | collected 2013-09 | reverse complement strand
GATTTCATCTTATCAGTGGAATGCAGGCAGATCGCCTGGCTGACCTGGAAAGAATGTTGCATCTGCTCAGCGGTAAACCGATCCCCGACAACCGAGGGAATATCACCATTAATCTGGATGACCACATACAGTCCGTTCAGGGTAAAGGACGCTATGAAGATGAGATGTTCATCATTAAATACTTTAAGAAGGGTGGATCTGCACACATCACTTTCAAAAGGCTGGAGCTGATTGACAGAATTAACGATATAATAGCCAGGCACTTTCCTTCTGTGCTCTCAGCCTGACCCCGAGTTTGATTCCCTTTCGATATCAAAAGGGACTGCGGGTACAAAAGAGGGTACATATTTCACCAAACCAAACAAAATAAAATAATATCAACATGATAGAAGCATTCTTCGATTCCGAGTCCGGCACCAATTTCATATCAACGGACCTCCACGGAGGTCCGTTTTTCGTTTCAGAACGCCAGTATTTAAGCGTTCTGCCTCCAAATTACTTCTACCAGACTCAACCAGATTCTCCCCACATAAACCTCATTGTGCAGGGATACCCCAGTTCGACGGAATTTGTACTCTCTTTAACGCATTCAGAAAGCTGAGCTCTGGAACGGACTGACGCAAAAATCCGGCAGTAAAGCCCACTGACGGGGCTGGCATGTTCCTGTTGGTACATCCTGATAGCCCCCGTTAGTGGCGTCTCCGTAATATATCCATGGTGCTCTGTGGTTTATTCTTTTGAGTCATATACATCGCCACAAACAACAATATTCAGCAGTAGATACCTTATAAAAAAGTGTTAATTCGCAGAGTGTTCTGGCAGGATGTGAATCAGTTAACGATTCACATCCGATTATGCAAAAAAAATATTATTATAATCCTTCCTGAAATACAGGATATAATACATATTAATTGACCATCTCCCCTGAGATATTAGTTGTTATTTCGTTTCCATAGACACTGTAAAAAAATTTTCAGGAGACTACATCAGAATATATTTTCTATTATGAATAGAATAAGTGGAAGTGTTTATATCTGGTATCCAAAGGATAGAAATGTGGGGCACTGCTCATTACAAATAGGTGAGAATAACTCTCCTGAAAATTATGTCAGTTGGTGGCCAGATGGTACGGCAAAGTTTTCTGGAAGAAATAATGTTTTGACCAGTTTTGTTCTTCATAATGACGAGATTAAACAGGCTCCCTACGTTCTTATACCTAAAGAATATGATATTCAAGCTGAAAATGAACAGCCTCATGTTACTTATCATCTGCATCCAGATTGCTTCGATCTGGTAAAAATGCAGGCGGCATGGCAACGGATAAAAACAAAGAGCAATCCTCACTATCGTATGATAGGGAAAAACTGTGCAGATATTGTCGGTAGAATACTGACTGAAGGAGCTTCAGCCCCCTGCCGACGTTATGTAGAAAAAAATTCAAGGCCTGGATTATTTACGACACCAAGAGATATTGCCGCTATGCTCAATCAACTGGCAAGAGAGGGAAACGTGGAGAAAGTTGTATCGCCATCACGCCCAAAGAGAAGTCGTAGCTTTATATATGTATGCCTGAAAATGCGCTAACACTGATATGTGTGTGACTCATGGACATCGTTTCAATTTTCTCTATTCAAGTTCAGGCTTGTAATTCTGTTCTCTTCATTGAGCTAATAGTTTGCGTGAGTTACATCAGGAATATGACATTTGATCAGATAGCTAAATTCAATAAATCCCTTCCCTGAAACAATATATAAAAGACGAGTATTTAATATACAAGCTTCTTACTGTCGGTGACAGTTCACTGACTTTCAGATTCTCACAATCAATAACGGACAGGCTTTTGCGCACTGTACGCTTTTAACAAAAATGACTCTCTCCACTTTCATCATGTAATAATACATGATTTATTACAATTACCACACCAATAAAAAACCGATATTATTAATTACGTTTATCACAACGCAGTTTAATATCGGTTTTTATTAACTGGAAAACAAATAATCAATACTGGTCAATTGTTTTGAATTAGATGTTTATCCTTTTTTCGATTGTTCATAGGCGGCTAAATGATCTTTTAATGCCTGAGCAAGTGGGGGTAAAGACTGGGATGAACCAGATGCCCGACCACTTGTCGGTGGCGGTGGTGCCGGGCGGGCTGGTTTAAGGGGTGACGTATCAGAAGCTTTCGATTTTTCATAGGCAGCTAAATGCTCTTTTAATGCCTGCGCTAATGGTGGTAAAGGCTTGGCTGGCCCGGATGTCTGCCCACTTGTCGGTGGCGGTGGCGCCTGGCGGGCTGGTTTAAGGGTTGAAGTGCCAGAAGCTTTCGATTGCTCATAGGCAGCTAAATGATCTTTTAATGCCTGAGCAATTGGTGGTAAATGTTGGGATGGAGCAGATGCCCGACCACTTATCGGTGGCTGTGGTGCTGGACGAGTGGGGGTCATTGGGGTTGCAGGGCGACTAACATTAAAAGTCGTTCTTGCACTAATATTCGACGAACCGGGAGAAAAAGGGGAATGAACTCTCACCGGATTCAGACGCACAGTCTGAGGGGCTACAGAAAATCCAGATAACCCCGCAGAACTCACTCGACTTGCGACCCCAGTAAGATGCCGCCCTAGTGTAGAAACAGCGTTACTAATTCCATTAAGCATAATTTATGCCTTTTTATATCTAATTGACAGGGTAATTATTAACTTATATTAAAACTATAACTCATTAAATGAAATATACATGAAAACATGGAGAGTTTTATACATCTGTATTTATCATTTTGATATGATGAATGTCTGGCGAAATCTTACAATATATCAAAACGAATAATACAGTTTATTTTTAACTCAATGAAAATTAAAATCCTCGTCCCCAGTTTCTGCTATTCTCATGGACCAAACTGTACAACAACTGACTTGTTTCATCATCCATACAGTTCTCCAGGGCCTTTACAGCATCATTTTTTCTATTTAACCCATATAAAATAATAAACTCTAAATGTGCAATATCTTTTTTATCAGGTATAATTTGCGGCAATACATTCAGGATAGATTTTGCATGTTTGGGCAGCTTATGATTTGCCGCTGCTACAGCCGCCCACACCAATATCTTATTGGCAGAAACATCACTAACCATAAAAATTAAAAACTACGGTTGGAAATAGTTGAAACCAGATCTTTTATCGTTTTTAACATTCCACTTTCCACGTTAACATAAGCAGAATATTGTTGGACCGCAAACTGCAGCTCTAACATTTTTTCAGGGTCATTAACCAGATCGGTACTATTAAGTAACCCGGGAACAGAATCACTCAGCGTTTTACCAACTTCACCCATTTGTTGAGTAATTTCAGATAAATTCATTAAATTTTCCTCAAGGGATAATAAAAGAAAACTTTTTAATTATTTACACTCATTACAAACCAAATTTCGTCTTCTGTTTCCTGCTGCACGGCTCCTTTTCTGATAAAGTAATTAAACAACTCTTCGCGCTTTTGACGTTCTGAATCTGAACCAATCTTAGATTTCATCGCACTGATTTTCTTGATGCCTGAAAAGTTGTGGTACAACTCTTCAAGCAAGCGAGTCAGTGATAAAACAGGGCCGTTAAGCCCTGTTTGGCTACGTGCTTCAAAAGAGCACAAAATCAGTTCTTGTTCATCAAGTCTGTACGCTAATGAGAAAAAAGGTGTCTCAATCCGCCATCCGATAAAAAAGGCACTACCATAAAGAAACTCTTTTTGTATTACGTACCCTTTTTGTTCAAGGTAGTGATTAAGCACTTCACCATTAAACGTATCGACCATGATCAATTACCCGGCTAAGCGACCCGATTGCCCCATACGATTCTGAACATCAATGAGATCGCGAACAGCGGAGGTCATCTCACGCAGACGGTTGGTGATATCATCCTGCGTTCTGCGAACATCTTGTTTATACAGCTCCAGATTCCCCTGCTGGAAGTTTTCCAGCGACTTCTCACGTTGTTCATTAACTTCATGAGTAGATTTGATGGATTCAGATATTGTCGTCGGCAATGTCTTTGTGCCTTCCGCAAGACTGGTCACGGCAACAAATGCGGTAGTATTGGTAATCTTATCTACTGCCTCCAACAACTTATTGATTCGACTGGTCTTCTCGGCGAGATCTGCAGCCTCTTCAGCCGCTTCAGAGGCTCTCGCAACATCATCAGCAACATCAGATGCACGGCTGGCCGCTTTCGTTGTTGTAGCCATAGTTTTCTGCATCGCACCGGCAGCCTCCTCAGCAACATCAGCAACACTTTCCGTTGCCTTAACCAGTGCTTTATTCGCAGCCTCAGAAGCTGCATCAATAGCCTTTGAAGATGCAGAGCTTGCTTTTTCAGCCGCCTCACTTGCCCCTTTAGCAGCGTTGTTAATTGCTGCAAAAGAACCTAAGATCCCCAATGCTGATGAAATAATTCCACCAACTAAAGCAGCGGTTGCAGCAGCCTTTTTTTCCTCAATGGCTTTATTCTGGCTCTCAAAAACGGCCTTCTGAATCTGATAACTCTGCAACAATTGTTGTTGCTGGTAATCCTGCAATAGAGTCACCATCTTGCCCAAAAGCTTTTGAATTACCAGCATCAGCTTAGAAATATCAACCTTACCATCAGTAAGCAGAGATGAATCAATTGATAGCTCAGATGCGGCAACTACACCGGGAACACCGCTCGTATTCGTCGTTATTGGATTATTATTATCAATAGTATTCATAATTAAATTCTCTTTAATAATTAAATTCGACCACTAACAATACGGCTATTTACTCGCGCGGAGTCGGACATCAGCTGAGAAGCGCTTTGTAAATAGTTTGCCTGGTTTTGCAACTCGCTTGCCGCTCTATCCAGCTCAAGCTTCGCACTCTCGCCTAAGCTTTCACTCTGTCGAGTTAAGTTGTGCACTGCGTAGGCGGCTAATTGAGACAACATTTGGAATTGCGCAGCATCATGATTCAACGCCGTTGTCCCGGCAGAACGTATACCGTTCGTCACCCCATCAGCCACTGTCGCAATTTTTGCAAAAACGTTTTTAACCAGCGCTTCGGCCGCCTTCTCGACGACTTTCACAATGTTTGAGCCAAGTTTGTTAGCAACATTGCCAAATTTAGACATCAGTGAAGACACCCCGCCAACGCCGGCTGTCAGAATACTTGCAGCCATAGACAGTCCACCAAAGACTTTTGCTGCGGTCTTTAACCCTTCAGGGGCATTCTCACCCATTACATCAACTGCTGTTTGCAGTGCCATTGCTGTTGCACTAACGGCAACAACAGCCCAGAGAACTGGGTTAAAAACAGCGGCAACCGCTGTTAATGCAACGCCCAGCCAACCAAAGACTTGACCAACAATTTTACTTTTTTGTGATTTCTCTTCGGCTTTCTGTTGTTCTTCAAGCTGTTTTTTATACTCCAGCGTTTTATGCTCCAGCGCTTTAGTTTGCCCATCCATATAAATCTCGTTGGAGTTTTTCATACTCAAGACTTTCTGCGCGGAGGTATCCAGGGATAACCGAGTAACCATCATCATCATTTGCTGAGGGTCAACGGTATTCACCTGAGAAAGATACGGATAGTCGCCTCTTGGACTCTGTGTGCTGCGCTGTAGTTCAGTTCCCCCAGTGCGGCTCTCAACCTCAGCACTGATACCACCAAACAATTTATTAAGGACATCCTCAGCAGCAGAGGGCGTCACTAATGAGTGGCCTGCCGGCGGCACCGGTAAAGGGCTACTTTCTGTCCAGCCTGTTGACGAGTTTGTGGATTTAACCAGTTGTAAATCCAGCGCTGAATTCACTCCAGATTGATTAACATCTGAAGTAGCCGAAGCAGCATTAGCCCCAGACGTTAAAGACTGGATATCGTTATTTACATTAAGCATAGTTATCTCCGGTTATTTACCAAAGGATATTGCTGAAATAGTTCTGAATTGCAGTGACTGCATATCGGAACGAGCACTTGTTAAGAGATTTAATGTATTCGTCATTTGCTGAATTTCGAGCTGGCTATTATTCACTTCTGTTGTCAAATTATTTGATTTCGCAGAAATAGCCGCCTTCACTGATTGCAAATCACCAGCACCTAAGTCAACAGTAATGTCGTTCACGTCACTGACTGTAATGCCATTACGAGGATCTTTTATATAGTCAATCACTTCTTGAGGAAGTTTGACTTTCTTATCCTTGTCTGAGCTACTCTGAACATCAGCAATTTTAGCATCAACAAGATTGGCCATTTTTTGTGCCGTGGTTGATGCCTTAGATGCCTCATTCATATCAGCAAATTTTGCAATCGACAGATTGCTTTGTGCCTGATACATATAGGTAAGCATAAGAAGCGCAGCCTGAAAAGCACCGAGTTCTTCAAATAACTGAACTACCTCATCCTTCGACATACTCCCTAAGTCATAGACTGTCGATGTCGAAGAACTCGCGCTCGCACTAGCAACGGATGTTGCATTTGGTGTATCCATCTATATACCTCTTGATAATATTTCTTAGCAAGACAAAAAATTATTGAAAAATAAATATCAGATAATTTCCTCCTTGTAATCGATGACTTTACCAATCATTAGTAATGTATTATCTCTCTGTTCACTATCAATAAAGCAAGCATCTGGTAACGATGCGAAAAAGTCTTTCAATAAATGAAAATAATAAACATGTTTATCTTCGACAATCGATACCCGAGAAGGACTCTCCAGCAGCCAGTCTTCTGTTAGCCAGACATGTTCAATAATCGATAACACTTCATTTAAAATGACATCTTTATCATTCTTAATAGAGATTGCAATAATATCTGCATAGTTATCAAGTGACAGAAAAATGATTACCCTGCATAAATCACTAATAATTGAAGATGTTTTTACCTTGTCTTCAAAAGAAGACATATAAGAGAGATCGAACGACAGTGCCCTAATAATAACTTTTAAGTGCTTCTCACGCTCGGGAAGATCCTTAATCTCCATAAACCAGTCAAGTAAAGAGGCGCCATTTTCAGAATCCTCGTCCTTAGCCTTTTCATAAAGCTTCTTGATCTTCTGGATACCTTCCTGGTTTAACTCACCCACCCCTAACCAGGAAAGCAGAGCCAGCTCCCAATCATCTTCGCCCAAGAGATCCAATAATAATTTGGCGTATTTCTTTTTTAATTCAATCTTAACAAATTTAGATTGCAATAAAGAAGATATTAGCGCGACGATTTCCCCCTTTGGCATACTGCCAAACATCGCCAAAGTAGGATCGTGTTGTTCCAGCAGCCCACTATTTTTTAATGACAGCTCTTTTAATTTATCGCTATCAGTAAGAGCAAGCAGCTCTTGCATATCATTGAGCAACTTCTCGGTTGTCGTACCTTCCTCTTCTTTCCTTGCGCTAGCTTTGCGATATCCCAGGCTTAACCCTTCAATCGTTTCAGAAAGCGATGAACTAGCAATCATTGCTAATTCATTTTGCAAATTTATTAATGGAGAAGAAGTATTAGAAGAACTTTTTTGCGTTAATTGCTGGGATTCCAATTCAAAATCTAATGAATTAGAATTAAAAACAGATGCGGAGTTTTGATTAAATTCAATACCATTAGCCATTGGAAACTCACGTAATCATTAATTATGAATATTCCATTAAATAGTACTGTACAACAGCTTCCTTTCTACTCTATTCTTGGTTGGTGTAAGTTCACCATATTTTTTATCATTGTTCAACCACCAGGATGAATAAAATTTAAAAATGTTATCCTCATATAAAATAAAACTCCTCAATGGTGCGATGCGTAATCGGGAATTACAACTTCCGATGGGAAACCTAACGCTAGGTACGGAAGATAACGATATTGTTTATGTTCCCCTTGAACAAGGCCTTAATCAGTTTTTACTTGATGTTCGTGATGAAGGTGTTTTCCTTTTATCTTCGGTTGAATTTTGGATTGATGGGCAACCTACGCCCTATGAAGCAGATAAACCATTACCTGTCGGAAAGGTCATCGATATAGCGGGATGTTGCTTCATCATTGGTGACATTGACCAGACCTTGCCCTTGTCTGATGTACCAGAAAGGTTTTCTGCTAAAAATCAACGCAAAAAGCGTCTTATTCTGGCGAGCGTGATTGGCGCTGCTATTGCACTGTCTGGTGCCATCGGCAGTTACGTTTTGCTTTCTCCAAAAGCTGAGCAGCCAACGTTTACCAGAGCGGATGTATATCAACAGCTAAAAGAAAACAAGCTCCATGCAATCACTCTGGTATGGCATGGGAAAAACGTCGCACTTTATGGGCGTTGCGAATCAACTACCGATTTAACGCCCATTTTTAATTACCTGAAAGAAAAAAATATCTTTTATTACAATAATATCATTTGCAATAATCAGGTTATCTCCGCGATTAATGACATTTTAACGGAATACGGTTATAAAGATATCATTATTACAAAAGGCAATAAGCCTGGATTTTTCCTGTTATCGGGATACATTCCTCCTTCGCCAAAATGGAGTGAGGTTGAAAACTTATTGCTAAACACGCCAGGCATTGCCGGATGGGAAATACACAATAACAGTAATAATAAGATCAGAGAATTGGTATCTGAGTTCAAAAAGAATAAATTAATAAACTATGTTAATATTTTCAAAAAGAATGACGCCATTATCGTTGCCGGAGAGGTTTCTCAACAGAACGAGAGCAAGATTCTTGCCATCATAAACGAGATGAGCAAAAAGAGTAACGTCAAGATACTCTTTCAGAATATCCAGCCGTACATTTCAGCAGATATTTTCCCAGGGAAAATACTTAGAATCAGCGGCACGATGAAGAATCCAACAATTGCTCTTGATAACGGTACAAGCCTGGGGATTGGTAGCATTCTGAAAGGAGGCTATGTCATAGACGCGATTGATCCTAAAGATGGTATCAATATCTCCCGCCCAGACGAATATATACATATTCCGTTGTCTTATTAACATCTTATCACTTTCCCCCTCTTCGGAGGGTTTTTTATTTATAATGGATTATGAACATTATTATAGACTGGTAATATTGAGTTTTGGGATTAGTGAGGTTGACTCATAGGAGAGTGTATAACAATTTGGGATATTTGAACGTGTTTTTTGAGATAATCAATATTAATAAAGAACTCATTATATAAAAATAAAATACTGTGATATTAATAAAAAGTTCGGCAAAAATAACACGTATTATTGCCGAACTTATATTAATTATATATTGATGTTATTCAACGCAAACCGAATAGACATTCGGACTATTCACATCAACATTCGGTCGGGGATTCTTCTTTATCAGATTATATGTTGTAGTCACTCCACCGCTAGAATCTGAACCAGATTGTTGAATCCATGCTGTTATAGATTGTTTGGCAGAATAATATCTATAGTTATTTGCAGCCCCCCAGAGATTAAAGACGTTTTCTAATTCACGCTGTGAAGATGGTAGTCTTCCATTTTTTGTTTGGCACTGCTTGAATGCAATACTATAGATAGCTGGTTTTGTTATATCAGCTGTTATCATATCTTTGGGTGTAGATATTGTATAACTTGCTGTTTGCTTATCATCTGATAAAACGTATATTTTAACACTCCCTTTATTATTTAAGGTTACTAGTCCTGTAGTTGACTCCACGGATGCAATATTTGGATTTTCAGAATACCATGTATATTTCCCATTTCCACCTTTAGCAGTCAATTTAAACTGGCCATATTGCAACCAGACATCAGGCAAAGCTCCTGTCACTGATGTGCCAATAATATCTATATTGCTATCGACTGCTAGTTTTGAGAAAAACTCAACAGTCTTTGCTTTTACTTCGGTATTTACTTCATTAACTTTTGCACTGACAATTGCTTTTCCGGCTAAACCTGATGTCAGTGTCACTATAGCGCGTCCGTCGTTCCCTGTTGTTACGGTTTCTGAGCTCTGTTTACCATTGAACTTACCAAAAGTCGTCGTGAATGTGACTAAATGATTCGGTACTGGCTGATCATTTTTCATTACCTTAACAGTATATGTAATGGCGTCCTTATCATTTGCTATTGCCGTTGACTTATCATTGGTAATTTCAGTAATACTGGCCTTGGTTTGAACGATGAATATAACCGAGCCAGCATTAATAGCTGAAGTCATCTCCGCGGTTTTAGCAGACACGACGACCTGCCCTGGCGTACCCGACTTCAACGTTACAGTTGCCTTACCGTTACCATCAGTTTTGGCACTATTTGCCCCAAGAGTCGCAGTCCCGGATACAATACTAAATGTTACAGGGGCATTAGCCTGAGCTACTCCATTCTTTTTCACAGTCGCAGTATAAGTAATGGTATCAGCGTTATCCGCTTTAGCCGATGTCTTATCAGCCGTAAAGTCCGTTACCCCAACCTGGTCGACAACCTGACCATTCGACAGAACGGTAATAGTGAGCTGTACATTGTTAGAGCTATTGCCATTACGGTCATAGGCGCGAGCGGTCACTTTATAAATATTGCTACCACCTTGCACATAAGCAGGCAAAATAGCCTGGTAATCTTGTGCGCTTTGGCTTCCGCTATGCTGAATCTGACCGCCCTGACTGCGTAATGCACTGTCATCCCAGACGATACGATCCAGACCGTACTTACTCTTAACGCTCAATTGAATCTTCTGCGTACTGTGTTCAGTACCATTAATATCATGTGGAATACTCAAAGAAAGAATATCCTGCTTTTTGTATTCCAGAATAATATTGTTATTACGTTGTACCAGATCGTAACGGCTGCCTGATAATGTTCTTAACTCGTTAACATACTGCGGCTCAATTTGCTGAGACCACGGTTTGTCAAATTGATAACGGAACTGCATTGAGTAAAGGAGATCATTTTCATTACCTGTCCCATGACGGTAATCAACCCCCATCGTCACCAGAGGAACCGGAGTGTAGTTTACACCAACGGTCGCCGCGCCAGGATTCGATTGCAGTTTATCGGCATTAAACAAAGCGACATTATCACCATAATACTGTTCGTACATCAGTTTGGCGCCTAATGCCGGATATGATGGTAAATACCCATTAAAGCGGATATCGAAACCATTTACCGGGCGCTCGTCATAGTCTTTCTTGTTGTATGACTCATGCCAACCGCTCATGCGGAAATAGCCGTTCACGCTACTTTTGAAATAGTCTCGCCAGTATTCGCCACCAATACCTAAACGAGTATTATCACCAGAAAAATCCTGATCAATGAAGACGTTATAGCCCAGCATATTTTCAGAAAGGAAGAAGCGCTGACCAGCACCTAAATTTGCCGTAAAGCGGGAGTCAATGTAACGCGCTCCGACCTGACCAAATGCCAGCATCTCTTCGGTATCATAGAACGGCAATAAGAAGTCCAGCGAACTGCCATCAAAGTTATTACCGCTCTGCAGATTAACCTCTGCCGTTCCATAATGTTGTAACCAGGCCTGCAACTGTGACGAGGCCTGGTTGCCGGCCATACCAAGGGCAGCATCTTTTGCGTAATCGCCGTTCAGTGAGCGAGACTGAAGTTGGCTACCGAGACTCGCAGCCTGTTGTGCCGCATAATTTAGTGCCTTGTCATCGGTCATGTTGCTTTTGGTCATGTCCGGGGACATTTTAGCCATTTTATTCGTATGACCAGCAACACCACCTGCTGCAACGACAGGCGCCGAACCTAAGTGTGGTAAGGTGCTATATTCAACAGGAAGTTTTTTGAGTGGCAAAATGATCTGCTGACCAGGTGCAGCCTTCATCATTTCGCTTTCGGAACTGTATAAATGCTTATTCAGCGACCAAATCGTCGATAAATTAATATTTTGCGATTTAGAAAGATCGGCAACAGTTTCACCTGTTTTCAACGTATAAAAAAGGCGATTCTGAGCGGTATTTTGAGTTAATAGTTTAGAATCCGAACTCAGTTTAAAATAGTTTTCACCGTTTGCAAATGAGTTCTGGTTAACATAAAAAAACAATCCTAAACCAGCGCTAAGCATAACAAATGTTTTTTTTAGCTTATGCTTGTGCCGGGTCCGGGTATAACAACCATGAGTAATCATGTTATGGGCTCCACCACAATGAGTTAGAATGAGTAGTAAATTATATTAATAGATAATATTTTATCTTCCGGCGTAATAATGTTTATTGTCGCTTGAACTAATTTCCTCTATTTTCATATGTTCATTTTCTAATGTTATGCCCTGATTATGTAATACCAAATACAGGTTTTCCATTGACTTAACGACTACTTCTATTTCGTTCTCAAGTTTTTCAGGTGTCGCGTCATCGAGAGGGAAACGTAACGCTAACAACAGTGATTGTGCTCCTGCCTCATAGCACAGATATGGTCCACCATTCTCTGCAAACCATAAATTTGCATTCAAAATCTCAAGAGCAAAATTAGTATTCTCTGTTGGGAACTTCCCACAGACACCATAGATCATCATATATTCGTCATTGGCATCAGATAACGAAATATAATAGATCTCATCAATGGCAAAAGAACACAATCTGTTTTCATTAAATGAAATAGATCCAATACCAATTTTTTCTGCAAATCTTTCTAATAAAAGTTCAGATCTTGATGACATTACAATTTCTCTTAATTGAATTTATATTTACAGAAGCTCAAAAGTTGCCTATCCAGCAACGTTATTCCCTGAAACATTGACGTTAGTAAGATTTCCCCCCTCCCTCCCCTCAATCTAAATCAAATGCTTATAGGTATATTTAAACGAAACGATCGGATCCCCGTGCAGGAGGGTTATTCGGGGTACTCGCTGCGCCAGCCCCCCCCGTTAGTCCTCCAAGACCATTCTGTAATCCACCGCTCATCGACAGAAGCGCATAAGCATGCTGGACTCCCCGCCCAGTGTTTCCTAATAAGCGAGGGGAATCAGGAGTGTCCTGAGGACGAGATTGAACAGTGCTATATATAACAGAACTAGCCCCTCCCTCATTCTGCACAGGCACCTCAGAATTACGACCCGGTATCTGCGAATCATTCACGGATACATTGAACTCAGCATACGGATTCACCACTGTGTCTGTGCTGGATGTGTCAGAGGAGGTGCTAGTCACCGAGTTACGTCTGCTGCTCGCCGTGCCCTCTTCTGGCCCGCTGGTGTCAGCATTGACCTGTGCCCCCTGCGCAGATGTATCATTCGTAGTTTTATTTTCAGCCTTATTCTCTACCGCGCCTGCACCTGCACCTGCACCTGCACCTGCACCTGCACCTGCACCTGTAGTAGTAGTAGTTGTTGTTGTTGTTGTTGTTGTTCTGTTTTCTACCGGCTGATTTCTTCTATGAAGCGCAGCGGTAACAACAGCACCAATTCCCCCACCAAGAATCAATGCACCACTAAGACCGTAGCCAGCCCCCGATGAAACATTCAGCTCCTGCTGACGTTTAGCCTGCTGATCATCATATCTTTTTTGCGCCTTAGCATTACTTTCAAGGGCTTCCTGTTTAGCCTGTTCTCCTGCCGCTTTAGCCTGTTCTGCTATTTGCGCAACAACATCATCTCTTAACGCCCCTGACGGTACTGAATTCCCATTCTCATCGATAATAACTTTCTGATTATTTGGATCCTGAAATGCTTCTTTCGTTAACTGATCTTTTGTCGCAGTTTCAGCTGTACTTGCAGCAGCATCGGGGTCGCTAGTGGTTGGGTCATCCGGTTCCGGCGTCAACGCAAGAGCCTGTGAAATACCCGTCGCAGCCAACCCTACCAGACCAGCAGTAATAGTCCCCAGCGCCAACCACAATTTAGGATCTGAACGGAGGCTGGAAGTTGAAGTTGAGGTTGAGGTTGAGGTCTGAGTTTCAGTGGTGCTTCCCGCGCCGCTATTTAACTCTCCAGTACCTTTTGATTCTCCGGCACCTTTTGACTCCCCTGTACCTTTTGGCTCTAACAGCTCTAGTATCCTTTGGCGAGCTTGCGCGATATCTGAAGCGACTGTGACCATAGCATGCCCAGCACCACCACGGCCTCCAGTAAATACAAATTTGCCTTTACCATAAGGATCAATGGCCTGCAGGCTAGCGAACTCTTGCTCGCTTAAAGTAACAGTGGTCTCAACGCCACCTTTCTGACCGATAGCAACATGTTGACCATTTTCCAGGGTTTCAACACTAAATACCGAAGAGCCAATTTGCTTGTTAAGAGTATCGAGTCCGCCCTGATCATGAAGAACCTCAAATCCCCCAGACAGTGTTATCTCAGACGCTGCCAGGCGCATCGGATGTACAGGAAGTCCAGGAACATCGCTGGCACGATTATTGTCGACAGAATCAGCAACAGAGTCTCTTATGGGCGTAAATAGCGCACGAGATCCCAGCCCACCACTTGAGCGAATGGGCTGTCCCTGAGAAGCACTTGCACCGTCGGTTTGTGAAGGCAATGGCGGTGCCGGAGGAATCCCCGCATTGTGATTACGACCAAGATTACCAATAGGCATAAATATCTCCTTTTTATTTTATGTAAATAGATAACAATGATAACAATCCTTTATCTTGCTATTACATAATAATGTAATGGTATACAGCGCGTAGTCGATAAACGGCTGAATATAACATCGACCAAATAAATCACAATCTGATTTTTGATGCAAGAAAATAATGTACTAAAAACATGCACTCATGTAGTAAAATAAAAACAATCACATTATATAAAACAAATACTACGTAAAATCTTAATAAAATAATTTATAAATAAAATTGTAGCCAACACTCACTTAAATTATAAAATAACACTCAAAACAAAATCGATTGAATAAGCTATCAATTTTAACTAATAATAAAGTTTATTAAGTTTCTGCATCGCGTTTTTTCTTACATCAACAAAGACCATGCTATACACCAGGAAGCTTAATTTATACCTGACAAGGCTATCCCTACAACCGGGTATCCTGTACATGATCTGCAATCGCATTCTGAGTAATCGCTTTTATATCACTGACTTTTAAGCCATTAAAGTTGCGTTCAAATATTTCTTGTGAGACTTGTTCTATCATCTTGGTCTGGGTGTTAAAACGTGTTATTGGATCCACCCCTTTGCCGCACCGCTCATCAACTTTCTGATTAAAGTATTTATTGGACTGCAAGAACTGACAAATTGATGATTGTGCCCCATTCATATCAAGAGGTTGCTGTAACGCATTTTCAACAGCTCTAAAAATGTGACCTTTAGTCTCCTTACTAATGACCGAATTATTACTCCTGCAATAGTCATCCAGAGTTCTGTTTACTGTTCTGGATATATAAGTCGTCTGCTCCTGCTGGAACCATTGTTGGGTATCTCCACTACGAGTTTGTTTGGCTACAGCCTGCAGGAGTTGGTTAGTCAGTTTGCCATGATTAATCACAAGGTTCGACTGCACGGGCACGAACCTCATACCACTGGCTCCTGTACCTGCTTGCGTTGCAGTTCTGGCAACCGTAGATCTAAGCGTCTGTGTAGCCGCCTGAGCTAACGATCTACCTGCCATTGTCATTGGACTAAACATTCAATAAACCTTTATAAATTATATTTCGACAGCAAAACAATTCCTATAAAAAATAATTTTAAAGAATAATTATCTTGTATTTATATTTGAATTATCCTCCAACCTTATCTACAGGTAGTTGCACTACATTTATCATATGCTATCATAAATATGCAACACTCTTCCCGTAATCTTATTATCTACGTCTTATTATTTGCACCAGAACTCACGAATTAATGACGTTTAAACATATCAGCATGAAAAGAATGACAGGACAACAATATGAATGATCAATTTCGTACAGATCTTGCACATACGTTTGGGATAGCTCTTGAAGAGCAAACTGATGCCCTCTCTTTCCACGATAACGATGGCCATGAATGGATACTGGAATGCGCACCTCAATCTGAGATCCTGTTTTTTTATTGCCACTTATCTAATAATGAACCAATAGAAATTGATAAAATATTAGAAACAAACAGCAATCGGGAAGTGCTCGGTATGTTTTTTCTGTCGTTAAATGAAGATAGACTGCTTTTAAACATTGCATTTCCTGCAAATAAAATTGATATCACAGAATTTACTAATTTGATGGAAAATGCTTATCTATTAAAAAATGAAGTGATTAAACTTCTGTCTTCCTGACCTACAGATATTATTCCTTGATCGCTTATGAGCTGAATGGAATCGTCCATTCAGTTTAACACGTGCCACATCACAGAAACCTCTGACTTCGACTGGTTAACGTCTCTGAACATTCAACTATATTTAAAAAAATAATATAATATCGGCTAAAACAAAAAAGAAAACTCCAGAATCATAATAATTCTGGAGTTAAGTCAGGAGGAAGATTCAAATGATAATCAGACTACTGCATTAGAAAAAGGAGTTGATGTTGTCGCCCCAGGATAATCAAGACGTTCCGTAGACTGTACGCGACGTAGCAAAGAAGATAATCCTCTTTCCATCAGGATCCCCTCCAGTGGAGTACGAGGAAACCAGGTTGAAGAAAGTGGAGTGATATGCCTCTCATTTAATCTTCTTTCCAAAGCCTTGGTCACGCCGCCAGAGAGAAAGCTAAATAGCCTTGAGAAGCCCCCGTTTTCCGTAGTCATCTTCTGTACTTTGTACACATAATTATCTGTTTCGCCATCTTTAATAAAGCGAACAGAATATTCTTTTCCCCGAAAAGAGACAACGGTGAAATTATCTATATCTGGATATACCCGATGGTGACGCTGTTGCATTCGGGCTTTAAGTTGAATTTCATCTACGGTATCGTTATTCGGTATATGAAGCGTTCTGCTGAACTTGTTCCATGACGCATGCTGGCTTGTCAGAGTAGTTCTGAATATTGGTCCTGATAACGATGACGGCATAATACATCTCCCTATATAACGTATTCCTGATTAATTACATACTAAACTAACGGTAAAATAAAAATCTTCGTTGATTTTTACAATGCTCCCGTATGCTATAGTCGTATTATTGCGTATTAGCTGGCATCCACCAAAAAGATGGTATCCATCTGTATTGATAATGTCATCTTTTTTAATATTACGCAACATATGTATATCAATGCGGACTGTACCGATCGCACAATAGATGCGATTCATTACAGTATCGTTGCTGAGAGTACATAACAGATCCGCAGTCAGAATATCGGTAACAGATAAATTATTATCGCTCAACTTTACTGTTGCCAAAGGGTTATTAATAACAAGCCAACACTTTCTCTCTTGACTATCATCAACATGATAGAGTCTCAAACTATCACCAACATTCAATGCTGTAACTGGGTAGTCAGTCCACCCCGGAACGATATAACCATCAAAAAAAAAGGTATTAGAATGAGGAACAAATTGCCAATTTTCATTAATCAGATATTGTAAACTTTGTACCGTTGTTTCAAGTATAATTACATTCAGCCTATTTGTTCCATTATTGTTTTCTATTACCGGATAAATATCTTTCTTTAGCGCCGTAAATTGAACATCATCAACTGACACATCATCTTCTGGTAACACCGCCTGCATCACCCATAAGACCATGAGCTTTATCGTATCTTCAGGAATCAATCGACTGTCGCTATACGGGAATAACTCATGGCACCACTGAATGAACTGTTCTTCTGATATCCAAAAACGTCCCTCATAACCCGAGTATGTCAACGTGAAACGAATACCATTACCGCTGACTTCACGAAAATATGCATGGCAAGCATGCCCTTCTGACGTAATATAGAGGCGACCAGTGCCTATGACTGGTAACAATGGCAAGTAAAAATCATTAATTTTCATATTCAATTGAGAACTCAATGGCTTCATCGGGAAAGATTTCTTTTAATTTATCGAAAACATAGTCTTTTTTATGATATAAAAAAACATGATTTCTATTGTTAGGGTTTACTATAATGGACAGATAAATGATCCCGCTACGACATTTAATTGTTAAAACAATTCCCCGTAATCTTCCACAAAGAATACTAAACGAGTGCTCCCCTTGCTCAAAGTAGCGCCACCGTCGGCCAGAGGAGTAAAACAACCTCTTCCATAAAGAAGCCATTCGTATGAACAAAGTATCAGGTGATCTTTTTTTTATACGATTAAAAATATCATTAAAGTTTTCTTCTCCTTGCGGCCAATCATCTGATGGCTGAAAAGAAACAGATTCTATCAAATTTCTTTTTAGAGAAACTCTAGTCAAAGTAATGTTCCTTTATGGCAAAAGATAACTTTTCTATTGATTTATTAACATGTTGTATATTCTCTTTCGTGCGCTTTTGCGAATCAAGCAGTGAACGTTTCTCTTTGGAAAGAGTGGATTTTTTCTCATATAATCGCTGTTTTTGTTCATCAAATGCGTTGTTTTTTATCTGATATTTATATAAAGACACTTTATCCAGATTCACCAACGATGCACAATACGCTTGCTTAGAGGCGATCGACTCTTTAATAGCTTGCTCGCAGTCATCGAGTTTGCCATCAACCTCTTTTATCTGAGCATTAATCCTGGACATTGACTCTCTCAAACGATTCGCCCTGCTTTTACGAATAGATAAAATTCTGTCCAACATATTCAGGCAACCACTTTGAATAGATTTTCAATCGTTTTTTCGTAACTACTGATATCTTTAGTACTTTGTTGTATAAAGCTCTGGATTGCTTTTCTGTTTTTTATTGCCTTATCCGCTTCAGGATCTTGCCCCATCGTGTACTCGCCAATACGAATAAGCAGTTCAATATTCTTATAGGTTGCAATAAGCTTTTTGCATTCAGCCGCCGCACGTAAATGTTCCGATTTAACAACGTTATGCATAACACGACTGGCGCTTAAACCAATATCAATTGCAGGGAAATGGTTTTCCTCTGCAAGTTCTCGGGTAAGCACAATATGTCCATCAAGAATAGAGCGAACTTCATCACCGATGGGATCATTCACATTATCGCTTTCTAACAGCACCGTATAAATCGCAGTTATTGAGCCTTTTGGCGCAGGTCCCGCACGCTCTAATAATTTGGGTAACGAAGAAAAAACACTCGGGGGAAATCCCCCCCTTACGTCAGGTTCCCCCGATGCAAGCCCCACATCACGCGCGGCTCGGGCATAACGAGTTACGGAATCCATCATTAATAATACATTTTTCCCCTGATCCCGGAAGTACTCTGCAATGGTTGTCGCCGTAAATGCGGCTTTCATTCTTTCCAGCGCAGGACGGTCTGAAGTTGTTACAACCAGTACGCATTTAGAAAGCGTGGATTGAGGTAAAAGCGCAAGAAATTCATTTACTTCACGACCACGCTCACCGATAAGCGCAAGGACAATAATATCCGCAGATGCGCCATTACAAATCATCCCCAAAAGCGTACTTTTACCAACGCCGGAACCTGCAAAAATACCGATACGTTGCCCAATGCCGCACGTGAGCAAACCATCAATTGCCCTGACACCAAGCGTAAATGGCTGATCAATAACCTGCCTTAATAAAGGATCGGGAGGTTCAGCATACAGACTACGTTCAAACGGAAGATAAAGCGCATCAATATTGCTTCCCATTGGCCTGCCTATGCCATCAACCAGTCGCCCGAGAAGTTCGTCTCCAACACGAATCTTGAACTCTTCCCCCTGATAACTTAACCACTGACCGCAATACATGCCTGAAACATGCTCAAAAGGCAGCAAGAAAACTTCATCTTCATTAATAGCAATCACCTCAGCTAAACGTTGACCGGGTTCTATCTTGTAAAAGGCGCCAATACGCGCTTTTGGTAAACGAGCCTTGATAATCGTCCCGCCGATATTAGTAATCTTGCCTTCATACTTTGTAGATGAACTCAATAATAATGCCGGCACAGTGCTATTGAGCACTTTCTGAATACGTGGGTATCTTTCCAACACAGAATTATGCTCTGAAATCATTTACCGTTCCTAATACTTTCAGCTCGATATTATTCCCAACTTCCTGAAAAGAAAGCACAGGGACTGACGGGAACGAACCTTCAATCATTTTCTTCACATAGCGTCTGATATCTAAAGCGGTCAAAATGACGCCATTGCTCGCCGGATTCACAATATTTTTTAAGAAGCCGATTAACTGCTCACTCCGCTCCGGGGAGATATTCAGATACGAACCTGATGATGTTTGTCTGATCGACTCTCGCAGCTCATTTTCAATATCAGAGCCAATAAGCCAGACATTCAGAAGCGTACCACGAACACTATAGCGACCTAAAATATGCCGACGGAGGGCGATACGAACATATTCACATAAGATGACCACATCTTTTTCTTTTGTTGACCAAAAGATAAGTGTTTCAAAAATAGTTCGTAGGTCTCTAATTGAGATATTTTCCTCTACGAGACGCTGAAGAATATCCACAATCTTGCTCAGACCAAGCTGACGCTGAAGCTCTTTCACAAGTTCGTTATATTTCCTCTCCATGATGTCCATCAGATAACGCGTTTCCTGTACACCGATGAACTCTTTGGCGTTAGACACGACAAGTTTCTTTAGCAAAAACGCTATCTTATCATTTGTTTTTGCATAAACATTCATACCAGAAAGATGAGCTAGCTGCTGATTAGCCTCATTCGTTTTATACACGATAGAGTTAGTTGAAAGTTTTTCCTGGACAAATTCAAATGATATCTCCGCATGCCCGGCTTCAAAATAAACGATATCGTCTGTCAGGGTATCTTTATATATTGACTCTTGATAGAGTAAAAACTCTATTGCGCTATCGTTATTTTTAACCGGATTAACAATGATTTTAGGCAACGGAATACCACTTTCCTCAAAGAAATGCCAACGCATAACCTCCATTTGCTGTGTAATATCTGCACTATAAATATTACTACTTAAGTTTACAATCAATGGCTCGGCGCCTGGCGAGATATTTTGGCTATTCGACAAATCTCCCCCCATAGCATCCTTACTATTGGTAGATCCAAATGTTCTTTTTTTCTGCAATTTCCAGGAAATACCCAGCAGGCAAACCGCCAGAAACAAGAAGACCAGGGTAGGAAAGCCGGGGATAATCGCCATTACGAGCATCAGGGCGGCACTGATTAAAAAGGGACGGCTATTAACGGAAACCTGCTGAATAATATCTCCTGCGAGGTTTTCTTCTTTTTCGCTTTCGCCAGGAACACGAGTAACAACCACCCCTGCGGTGACCGAAATAATAAGTGCAGGGATCTGGGCAACCAGCGCATCACCGACGGATAATACAGAAAACAGGCTAAGCGCCTCACCAAATGGCATGTCAAACTGCCACATACCAATGAGAACGCCACCAAACAGGTTAACTAACACAATGATAATACCGGCAATAGCATCCCCTTTTACAAACTTCATCGCCCCATCCATTGAGCCATAAAACTGGCTTTCTTTTTGGACTCGAGAGCGAAGAACTTTTGCCTCAAGCGGGTCAATAACACCTGCGCGCATATCGCCATCAATACTCATTTGTTTTCCTGGCATACCATCAAGGGAGAAACGAGCACTCACTTCAGCAACGCGCTCGGCCCCTTTTGTAATAACCATAAATTGAACAATGGTGATAATGGTAAAAATAACCAGACCAACAACAATGTTACCGCCAACAACAAAGTTACCGAAGGAATAAATGATGTCACCCGCATCGTGATGCAACAGAATAAGTCTGGTTGTACTAACACTGAGTGACAGGCGCATCAATGTTGTAATCAACAGGATTGTAGGAAAAGAAGTTAGCTCAAGAGGATTTTTTATATAGATTGAGAGCATTAATAAAAGTAAAGCTGTCGATATATTAATCGCGATAATAATATCCACCACAACTGTTGGAAGTGGAATAATCATCATCATTACAGCCATAAAGAAAAAGAGAGCCAGAATAAGATCGTGATATGACTCCACTTTTTTAAATATATTTAAGAGTTTATTCATGACGTCATCCTGCGAACTCGCTCAATAATCTGCACATGCTGTTGAAAAGTATTCATTAAAGAAAATACATCGATATTAGTTAATAAATAGCTTAAACATAATTTATTATCGTAGACGAAAATATGTTCAATCACTCCCTGCGTCCGTTCAGGAGCAAGGGCACTGAAAAAGGAAAAAAATGCATTTTCATTATATTCCAAAGCAAATGTAACAAAAACATTATTATCAATTATCTCAATAAAAAAAGAAAAGCCATTAAAATCAATTTCAACGCGATTATCAAATAAATAAAAATCACCCCCTAACAATCTTAAAAATTCTTCTACATTTCTTTTAATTAAAAGATTCATATGCAGGCTCTGAAGTAAGTATATGTGTGAATATTATTGCTTGAAAAAGCGCATTGGATAATATATACAGTATATGTACTTTATGTACATTGCAACTATTTAAATAATAGTAATAGTTGCGTGTGGGATAATTTGGTTATTTATAACCAGATAAATGTCTAAATTAGACAATGGAGATAAATCAATGGATGCAGCAAATTTAAGTCCTTCTGGTGCAGTATTACCGCTGGCGGCCTCACTCAATGGAAATAACACAGTGGATGACAAGACAGGAGTGATGACACCAGAAAGTGGGGGAAGTCGTAATATCAGGCTTATAGGCGGAATCGCACTCGCTACTACAGCCCTGGCTGCTTTAGGCGCGGGTATTGCAATGGCATGTACAGAACCGAGTGAGCCTGCATACCTAGGCTTAGGTATCGCTGCCGGTGTATTAGGCGGTATTACTGCGCTTGGCGGTGGATTAGCGATGAAATATGCCTAATAGGCCCATCGCATAAATAAAAGAGAGAGGTAATGGATGTATTATGCCCTTGCCTCTTTCATAAAAAGAGACTAACAGTAAATATGAACAACATTAATCAATCGGAAAACGTTAATATTCAATTAAATAAAGCGTCCCAAACAAATTTCGTTGATGAGCATACCCCGTTAGCCCCAGCCCCCTCTGCGGCAGGTGCAGCTCAGTTTCTTGATCAATTACTCCCTAAAACAGCGGGAGTCTCTTCTCCAGAACAAGTATTGATTGAAGAAATTAAAAAGAGACATCTTGCAACAATGAACAGCGATCTCAGTTTCGATGCTCTATCTGCAGGTGGGCTCTCGCCAGAAGACGTGCTCACATTACAAAAGAATGTGCTCAACGCAAACGTCAACGTTGATGTCGTATCCAAGTTAGCAAGCCTCCTTTCAACATCGGTTACAAAATTAGTCTCAATGCAATAAAAATGAAAAAACACATTAAAAATACTTTTTTATTAATTGCTATTTGTCTGACAGTTGCATGTAAAGAGCAATTGTATACAGGATTAACGGAAAAAGAAGCTAATCTGATGCAAGCACTGCTACTCTCCAATGATGTCAATGTTTCCAAAGAAATGGACAAAAGTGGAAATGTGACGATCAGTGTGGAAAAAGAGGATTTTGTCCGCGCGATAACGATTTTAAATAATAATGGTTTTCCGAAAAAGAAATTTGCAGATATTGAGGTTATTTTTCCGCCCAGTCAGTTAGTGGCATCGCCATCACAAGAAAATGCCAAAATCAACTATCTCAAAGAACAAGATATAGAAAGGTTACTAAGTAAAATCCCTGGTGTTATCGATTGCAGCGTTTCATTAAATGTTAACAATAACGAGAGCCAACCATCCTCAGCGGCTGTTTTAGTCATTAGCTCGCCAGAGGTTAACTTAGCACCATCGGTCATGCAGATAAAAAACTTAGTTAAGAATAGTGTAGACGACCTCAAATTAGAAAATATCAGTGTTGTTATCAAGTCATCCTCAGGGCAGGACGGGTAATATGTATGAACAATAATAATGGCATTGCTAAGAATGATAGTGACTGGCTAACGGCTCTTGATTTTGTAAAAGATGTCAAAGGTTCGCCAACGCATCTTACTTTTCATATCTACCAAAAAAATGCTTTCTTGCACGATTTTGGAAACTACTGGGTTCTGTATATCGAGCTTAGTGGTGACTTTCGCCAGGTTCCAACAGATACATTTATCAGACTCTGCAATATTCTGGCCGTTAGTAAAGAATATAAACAAATGGGTATCTTCCTGTCTAATAAGAAATGGTATCTTTGCCAACTTTTTAATAAAGACAATAATCATCGTGCAAACATGTCAAAAGCAATAATGCAACATACACTCGCCTCTTTGCTCGACAAGCAATTTGATAAACTAGAGCAATCATCTTCATCAGATACAATGACGCCACCAACACACTTGTTTTCTGATATAGGACGAATTGTGTAATGAAAAAAATAAGTTTTTTTATTTTTACAGCATTATTTTGCTGCAGTGCGCAAGCTGCTCCGTCCTCTCTGGAAAAAAGATTAGGCAAGAACGAGTATTTTATTATTACAAAAAGTTCTCCGGTACGTGCAATCCTTAATGATTTTGCCGCTAACTACAGCATTCCTGTTTTCATCAGTAGTTCTGTAAATGATGATTTCTCTGGCGAAATAAAAAACGAAAAACCAGTAAAAGTACTGGAAAAACTGTCCAAACTCTATCATCTCACATGGTATTATGATGAGAATATTTTGTATATTTATAAAACAAATGAAATATCAAGAAGTATAATTACGCCGACATATCTGGATATTGACTCACTGCTAAAATATCTGAGCGATACCATCTCAGTAAACAAAAACTCTTGCAATGTGAGAAAAATCACGACGTTTAACTCGATTGAAGTTCGTGGAGTTCCTGAGTGCATAAAATACATTACATCTTTATCTGAAAGTCTTGACAAAGAGGCACAGTCTAAAGCCAAAAATAAAGATGTCGTTAAAGTTTTTAAATTAAACTATGCGTCAGCGACAGATATAACATACAAATACCGCGACCAAAACGTTGTCGTGCCAGGAGTTGTTTCCATTCTGAAGACAATGGCAAGTAATGGATCACTTCCCAGTACCGGTAAAGGCGCTGTCGAGAGAAGCGGTAACCTGTTTGATAACAGTGTAAAAATTTCTGCTGATCCACGTCTTAATGCGGTTGTTGTAAAAGACCGTGAAATAACTATGGATATATATCAGCAATTAATTTCTGAGCTTGATATTGAACAAAGGCAAATTGAAATTTCTGTTTCAATTATTGATGTTGATGCAAACGATCTTCAGCAGCTGGGCGTAAACTGGTCTGGTACATTAAATGCAGGGCAAGGTACTATTGCCTTTAATAGCTCTGCTGCACAAGCTAATATCAGCTCTTCGGTGATAAGTAATGCAAATAATTTTATGATCAGAGTAAATGCGTTACAACAGAACTCGAAAGCCAAAATACTCTCTCAGCCGTCAATTATAACCTTAAATAATATGCAGGCGATTCTTGATAAAAACGTAACGTTTTATACAAAAGTCTCTGGCGAAAAGGTTGCATCGCTGGAGAGTATAACCAGTGGGACATTGCTGAGAGTGACACCACGCATACTTGATGACACTCCAAATAGTCTTACCGGAAAACGTCGGGAACGAGTTCGTTTGTTACTTGATATTCAGGATGGCAATCAATCGACTAGCCAAAGCAATATTCAGGACACCGGCAGTCTCTTACCTGAAGTCCAAAATTCAGAAATGACAACGGAAGCAACATTAAGTGCAGGAGAAAGTCTGCTGCTTGGCGGATTTATCCAGGATAAAGAAAGTTCAAGTAAAGATGGTATACCGTTGTTAAGCGATATTCCTGTTATTGGTAGCTTATTCTCCAGTACAGTAAAACAAAAACACAGTGTTGTTCGACTCTTTTTGATTAAAGCGACCCCAATAAAATCTGCATCTAGCGAATAATAAATGAGGCTTTATGAGCAGGAAATTTAGCTCTCTAGAGGATATTTATGATTTCTACCAGGATGGTGGTACATTAGCGTCATTAACAAATCTGACGCAACAAGATCTCAATGACCTTCATTCTTATGCCTATACAGCATATCAATCTGGTGATGTTATAACCGCGAGAAATTTATTCCATTTGCTAACATATCTGGAGCACTGGAATTATGACTACACCTTATCTCTGGGCTTATGTCATCAGCGTTTATCAAATCATGAAGATGCACAACTGTGTTTCGCTCGCTGTGCAACCTTAATTATGCAAGATCCCAGAGCATCTTATTATTCAGGCATCAGCTACCTACTTGTCGGAAATCGAAAAATGGCCAAAAAAGCCTTTAAGGCTTGTTTAATGTGGTGTAATGAACAAGAAAAATACTCTACGTATAAAGAAAATATAAAAAAACTGTTAGGTAATACAGATTAAACCTCTGCATACCAATCCCCAGCCTGTCTGGGGATTTTCTGTTGGGAATAATAAAGCAGTCTGATGAAGTGATCCCAGGTTGGACCACCACTATAGGTAGGTTTGTCTACAGGCGCGGGGCCACTCCAATAATCAGGATTTTTATGCGCCTAAACCATCTTTCGTTGTATTCAATGTCATCTCCGCTCATGGAATAATCAGGGATATATCTCCGTCTATAACCAGAGCGTATTTGTTAGGAAATGATTTTCAAACTTTGACAGAGGAGAAGGTTTATCTTGAAAAACAAAACTCCCGAATAATGCTCTATTTTTATTCTTCTACAAATGTATGTGAAAAGTTATGTCTAACTCCCTTTTTTCCGTCTCATGATCATTTCGTTCCAGATATTCGACTGCCCCACAATGCCATTACCAACTCGGTAGGTTTTTCTTTTTGGTCCAGCCGATCCTGGGCTTTCAGTCGGAACGGCTTCGAGATTAACATCATAAATGAAAATCTCGAGGCGTTTATAATGCAAGTTACCATAACTGACATATCTGATACGAAATGAAATTTTTTCTTTTCTTCTTGATATATAAGTTATAATAAATGATGCTCTCCTCAGGTTTATACCGAATGCTTCGGCAATATCATTGCGAGAAATCCATTTCTCCTGCAATTTACACCAAAGAGAAACCAAGATATACAGAGGCTCACCATCATAACTCTTTACAGAGTCAGGAACTATATAGTCGCCATTTTTATTTTTAGATTCCATTTTCCATGTTCTTTTTATTTAATAAAACAAATTGGCATAAAAATATTCACAAACAATTCATTTTAGACAAAAATTTATGAAATATCTGAATTTTAAATTATTAATGGTTCTATGAATTTGGCATAAACATCAACAAACAACTTTTCATTTCCTCTTACATGGCAATGTACTGCTGCATTACTATTATTACTCAGTACTTTTTTAGGGATAACCAACTGATAATCTTGATCAATGTTTAGCACCGAGGGTATTTCATGATTATAGCGGTGAACATGAAGAATGATGTCGTCCTCTTCAGACAGGATCCCCTGATACACAAAAGCAATATCTCCACCAGTAATCAAATTTCCATTTTTAACCAGTACACCCTCTCCACAGGAATCTTCACTACTAATAAAGATAAGACTATAGATACCATCCTTCATAATCATAACTCACTCAGTTTCATACCAACCTCACTCCTTTCAATTTGTTCTATCCATAAGCGACACAAGAATAATGGAGATGTTTCTTTTTCTCCAGATTGCAGTGTAATATATCATTAAATATACTCATATTCAAACCTGTTATTTCCTGTGGTTGACATATTTAATTTTTGATGAATCATATTGAATATCCAAAATGAAAACAAAAAAGGCCATATTAAGTATCATTCTCATTTCAAACTTTTGTTATGCTTCTGATTGCTTTGAAACTACTGGGAAAGCATATAATATAGATCCTTTAATATTAAAGGCAATTGCATGGAATGAATCCAGAAATCAAAATGGAATAAAAAGCAAAATGAACAAAAATGGAACATATGATATAGGCATAATGCAAATAAATTCATCTCATTTAAATTTGTTAAGTAAATTTAACATATCAGAGGATGATTTATTACATGATGCCTGCATAAACATATCGGTCGCTGGCTATATTCTGGCCTCTAACATCAAATCCAGAGGGAGTACATGGGATGCAGTTGGTGCGTATAATGCGGGCTACTTTAACACACCAAATGCAGTAGAACTCAGAAGACAATATGCGATGAAAATATATAAAACATACACTAAATTAAAAAACAATGAACAAATAATCGATTAATAATCAAGATCTATCGCAATACGAATCAATTGTGCCACAGGCTCAAAAAAGTCTTCTGTTATGTATTGTCCTTTATTTATATTCTTATAGAGGCTTCTTGCAAGAGGGATATCTTCAATCACTGGAATATCATAGCGCTCCGCTAGTTTGATGATCTGCAAAGCTTTAGCATCTTTCCCTGTTTCAATCACCAGAGGCAATGGAGTCTCACCGAGTTTATAGTACAGACAAATTGCAATATGCGTAGGGTTTTTGACGATAACAGTTGATTTTTTAATGTTATTCGCCAGACTTCCACTTTGTATCTCGGAATGAAGGCGTCGACGCTCCCCTTTAATTTCAGGGTTACCATCAGTATCCTTGGCTTCTCGCTTCACCTCATCTTTACTCATTTTCATTTTCTTCAATCCCTCATGTTTCTGGAACCAGAAATCAAATACCGAAAAGAGTAAATATCCGAATAACACACCTTTCCATAAAAGAAAAACGAAAAAAGCCACAAGAACAAGAGTTTGATATGCGTTGAGGTTTGTAAAATTAATAAACTCGCTTGCATATGAATGTCCCATAAAGTAGAAGATGAGAGCAATTATCACCAGTTTAAATACCGACTTAAATAGCTCAAAAATACTCTTCACAGAGAAAATATTTTTAAGGTTATTTTTTACACTGATTTTCTGAGCCGAGGGCTTTATTTTTTCTACCGCAAAGATGAATCCTGTTTGTGATACACCTGTTGCAACAGTTCCAACAAAAACAATTAAAGAAATGGGTAAAATATATAATAAGAGAATATTTAATACCGAACCTAATATTTCACGAATGGCATATAGGAATGGTCTGTTTAGTGAATTTATTGCCGTATTAACTAACCCGACAATATCAATAAAAAAACTTGCACCATATAAAGAAAAAAATGAAAAAAGGATTAATGACTGCACCGCAGCCATTACCTCCTCACTTTTAGTTACATCGCCCTTCTTTTTTAGATCCCTTAGTTTTTTAGGTGTAGGCTTTTCTGTTTTTTCACTCATTAATCATACTCGGCAACGATCTATCAATTATGTCAGAATGAATATTTGCTGTAATAAATTCTGGAAAAACGTGAATAACTAATAACAACATAAAAATTGCTATCAAACTTTTTACTGGCAGTGATAATGTAAATACGTTCAGTTGAGGAGCTGTTTTATTAAGAAACCCAAACCCCATATCACATAAAAATATACCGATAACCATGGGAATTGAGAATGATAACATCAGTCTGATAAATGAATCCCATAGCGAAAATAAGAAGTCGACTAAAGCACGATTAAACATTATATCTGCTTGTAATGGCAATATCTCGTAAGATAGATATAACTTCTCCAAAACACTTTGTATCCCTCCCTGAATAACAAAAATCACCGTGATAAATTGGTATAAAATAACGCCGGTGATAGAAGACGAATCACTTATAGATGGGTTAAAAATTGAAGATATTGTTGAACCCCTTAAGGTATCAATGATCTGCCCAGCCGCATCTATTGCCCAAAAAAGTATAGTAAATGACAATCCAATAAAAAAACCTATACTTATTTCTTTTAACACAATGCCAGTCAATGGAAAAATTCCAGAGGGTAATTTTTCTGAGAATGTATAGTTTTCGATGATAATGGGTAGCGTAAATGCAACCATAATCGAATTGCGTATAAAATTACTGAGCAAAACGCCTGTTGAAAATATTGGCAGAATAATAAACATCCCCAATGGTCTGAGTATGCAAAAGAATGATGAAACTATGACAGTCATTATTTCATTCATTAGCCATTCACCTTTGGAATCATTTCAAATATTATCGACGAGAAGTTGATGATTGTTGTTCCCATCCAGTGATAAGTCAGAGCAAGTGTAGAAAATACTGCTATTATTTTCAGCAAAAAAGGTAATGTCTGATCCTGCAACTGTGTTATAGCCTGGATCAAGCTAATAATAATACCGATAACAGAAGCTGCTATAACCGTAGGCAGTGACAGGATAAATATGATCCATAGAGTTTGCACACATAATTGAACAAAATATCCAGTTTCCATTAATTTACCACCAACAGAAATTCAAATAATTTTTGCCAGCCCCCAACAAGAATGAATAACAGGATTTTAAAAGGTATCGAAATTGTAACTGGCGATACCATCATCATACCCAGGGCTAACAAGATATTGGAAATGATCAAATCTATGGCAATAAAGGGCAAATAGAGTAAGAAACCTATTTTGAATGCGGCTTCAAGCTGCCCCATAGTGAAAGCAGGTAACAGTATAAACAGAGAGTCTTTTTTTAATATAGTTTCATTACCCAGTTTTTTTTGGGCTACATTTTCAAAAAACGCAACATTTTCCTTATCTGTATTTTTTTCTAAAAAAACGCGATATGGTGATAATATTTTCTCATCAACCTTTTGAAAAAAATCAGAATCAGTATAGCTAATTTGCTCCTGAGAAATATTGTCATTTATTTGTAATATTATCGGAGACATAATAAACATTGTCAGTATCAGAGATACTGATGTTAATGCCATATTGGGTGGTACTTGTTGAATGCCTAATGCGTTCTTCAGAATCCCTAGTACAATTGAAATTTTCAGGAATGAAGTACCAATAACAACAAATATAGGCAGCAACGATAAAAGAAAAAATACAATAATTAAAAATATTGGCTGTGAACCAATGGTCATTAACTGAGACATGCTATCATTCCTGAATAATATTAGAATAATTCTCTTTAAATGAGTTTAATAAGATATTTATTTGTTCTAGTGGGTCTAATGTTATTCTGATGTATTCATTTTCTATTATTATTTTATTAACTGGTATATCAGCATCATTAATGAACTGTATATTTTTATCATCATCGGGCTCAAGCCTAACATCAGGGTTTTTAGTAATCTTAATGGTGCCCGCAATATTGTTATGAGAAAGCGTTTCACTTACCATTTCATTAAGTAAGTCACTCCAGTTAATTCTTGATGATGTATCTAAAGAATATAATGCATTGGTTAATGACAAATGAACTTTATTCATTACATCTTGCATTAAAATCAATTCAATATCCTGAACATCCTTAATCCATTCTATCGAGTTGGTTATTTCTTTCTCTAACTTTATTTCGTTATTTTTTCGAATCCGTTCTCTCATTGCTATCATTTTTTTGGCGATTTTTTTTCTGGACTCGTTCCTTAACTCTTTCGATTTTCTCCTCGCCCTCAGTAAATGTTCACATGTCTTTTTTCTCGTTATTTTGACTATGTCATCAGATTGAATAATTTCCTGTAGCTTATCTTCAGATATGAGATCTTCCGTAAGCACTAAATCAATTTTTATCTTTTTATATTCATAAAGTTTCATAAGGCAATAAAATTTTATTAAGTCGGTTAAGAAATAAATTATTAATATGGTTTGGCTTTATTTCTCCACTTTTCGGTAAAAGATACTTGACTACTGTCCATAAGGGATTATCAGAAAATAGCCATTCAAGATTCCCTGCACCATATTTTATTAGTTCAGAACAAAATCGTTCTTCGCCATATTCTGGTTTACATTGCCCGCCCTGCCAATAGAATGATAATTGTTTCACATTTTGATATCCTATTTCTCTGATCAGAGTTTCTCGGTATAAACGTGAAAAAATATAATCGGGGCATTGAATTTCAAATAATGCACTACTTAGAGCAAGTAATCTTATTTTCCCAATAGACTGATATAAAAAACCTTCCTTATTTATATCAGTTAATTCTACTCCACCAATTTTACTTTGTATTTCCTGACGTAATATTTTATTCAGCTGATTACGTGTAGAGCTGCTTTCTCTTAAGCGCCGGAAACTTATCTGATTGACGCCGGTTAAATCACCAAGCCACTCATCATGAATCATCATGATTGGATAGTTGATTAATTTATAGTAGTTATAGTCTATTTTATTAAGAATCGTCATACTATTTTTCTATTATTTTTATTCCGTTGATTCTTCGTTAGTTGGTTTTTAGATCTCAGAGGACTCATGGTCTCTATTAATTTCTCAATCTTACTTAAAGCAGAATCATATAACTTTCTCTCTTCACCATTTGTATATCCCTCGATTAGATTATTTAACTTTTCGGCGGCCTGAGGATCCGTTTTGGCCTTTTCATTTAGAATCTTAACATTTTCTTTTACAACATCAAATTCAGCGATTATTTTCTTTATTAATTCAATCTCTGCTCTTATTTTTTTATCTAATAATTGTTTATTTTTTGTTTGACTCAAAATGCTCGCCCTCTATTTATTGTTGATCCTGATTGACATAATCTCAATGACCTTAATTGCCGCATCGCATGCAATGAGCAGTTCCTTTGCTTCATTGTAAGTAACTTTATCCAGGGGGTGTTTCATTTTCTCATGGATTTCGTTTTTTTTATCGTTTATTTTTTCAATAAAAATGGCGGCAGCTTCTTTGTTTTTTATTATTTCATCTTCCAGTTCAGTTATCGTTATCATCTAATGGTTTTATATTAAATATTTTTCAGCGGCATTAATTCTTCTTCTGTGTCCTTAACAAGAAAATCTTCTTTCTTCATTCCATTTTGCAGTGCTTCTTTGAGCCAACGAGGTTGTCGACCAACTCCCGACCAAGTCTGTCCTTCTTCATTACGATAGCAAACACCTTTCGATGAGTTCCTGCGAGCAAGGTCATCATCAGGTATATTGGTATATCCCAGTTCTTGTAGAGTTATATTGTAGTAAGTAATCTGTTTCTGAATCGACTCAATTACACTTTGAATCTCTTGCTCTCGCAGTCGCTTTGCTTCCTGCTGTAGCACTTCAATTTGCTCAATAAGTTGAATGTACGGGCTTGTTGTGTGCGAATTAGCTTCCATATTCATATAAATAATCTCCGCATGCTTTAATATATTAAGCTATTAATGACCTAATCCTTACGGGGAAGGGTCAACAATTAATCGAATTATATAATTTATGTGAGATAACGTTTTATCTATCAAATTTAGAACACATCTACTTCATCAAACAAAATCCTTATAAAACTTATTAATCACCGATGTATAATGTGTAAAATACATTATCATTAAATGTCAACAAAAAAAATCGCATTTCTTAAAAATTATTTAAAATCAATAAAATAGAAAACTATCATCTCGTTAGCAAACAGCATTAACAATTACTTTCTCACCAGTTAATCATCTTGTTTTCTTTGAGATTAATCCTATTAGACAAATGGCTAAATGAAATAATCACCGCCCTGACTTTGTTCACTATATAGCCATGACCTTTCCTCGGGACACGAGGTGCAGATATAGCTTAAGTCTCATTTCCCGGCACGCCCAGGAGTGGTTGTAGTATAAAAAGTAACAAGAGGTAAATCGCAGAGCTGGCTGTAGTGTTTGCAAATATCCCGCATAGCCACACCATTCGCATCAAGAAATAGCTCCATATACTCAATACTCACTTCACTAAAGAAAACACGCCGAGCATCAGCTCATCGCCGTGACAAGGTCGGTTGACGTTGGAAACGGTTAAGAACGTTCGCCGAGAAGCTGGGAGTTCAAAAGTGCCAGGAGCTAAAGGTTAGTCTCCCCTGATGTTGATTAATGTGCTCCCCCTCGAAAAGGGAAAGCAAACGGATACCGATGTGCCCTTTAGTAATCAGCCCATTATATGCAGACAAAGAGGAATCAGGTTCAACCCCAATATTCCTGGATTAAACATTAACAGTATTTTTTATCATCATAAAAAACAAGAGGCCTCTCTGAATATTATCATTAATGCAAACAGTTACTATTCACTCCCAAAAACCAATAAGCGTTAATAACACATTAATATCATTTCGTAATTGATATTAGATAAACATTTCACTGAGTGATTTGGAAGAAAAAATTATTTCACAATCATTTAAAGTCCCAACTATAGATAAGTTGCATATTATTGACACTATATAATGCTCTATGATACTTGTTGTTGGATTCTTCATAAATAGATGAGACAAGAGGAGCCTCTCATGATAAACGGACTTAATAATACTAATTCCGCGGCTTCAATAGTTTTAGATGCTGCAAATAAAGTTAATAACGGCTTTACAAAGTCGTGGAATGATATGTCATGTGCAGAAAAATTACTGAAAATTCTTAGTCTTGGTTTATGGAGTCCAAAGTATTCACCCAGTGAAAAACAAGATGCGCAATTTTCCGATGGTTCGTCTTTAAGTATTTCCGTCACTCGCAGCGAACTCATTGAAGCAGAGATTATCACGCCGGATAATAAAAAGACGACCGTGCTCCTGGAGTCAAACCAGGAAAATCGGCTATTAAACTCATTACCCGTCGATCGCCACATGCCATACATTCTGGTTCATAACTCCTTATCTGAGATGGACCTGACAACTCCTGCAGGTATGCACAACCAACTTAGTTTGACATCCTCGCTATCAGCAACGGTGATTCCTCATACCCCTCAAACAGATCCTCTTGGCGGGTCTGCACCATTCAGTTCTGTGTTTATGGATGCATGTCGAGGGCTCGGCACTGCAAAACTTTCAATCAATGGCGTTGATATCCCAGGAGAGGCACAAGAAACACTTCGCAATGCGCTAGGGCTTAGAAGTACAAACTCATCACCCGCTCAATATGTTGTTGAGAATGGTATTTCTCGCCATTATACAGAGATGGTCGCACAGAACAGTAGCGGCACTGATGCGCAGAAAGATCAACTTGTGGATTTTTTATGTCAGCCCGGGGCAGCGACTGCCATATGCTCAGCCTTCTATCAATCCTTCAATGTACCAAGCTTAACGTTAACCCACACAAGAGTTGCTCAAGCTAGTCAACTCAATGCGGGAAATTCACAACCGTTGCCTAATGCTTGCCTCAACATAAGTCTCTCTCAAACACCAGGCGGAGACATTTACGTTGCCAGCCATACCGGGGTTCAAATAATGGCACCAGAGGATCGCCCCAACGAGTTAGGAATGTTAACAAACCGAACCACTTATTCAGTGCCAAAAGATCTAAAATGTAAAATTGATGAAATGGTAAGCACAATAAAACCACAATATGCCGCATCTGAGACATATCCGTAAAATATTTAAAATGTGAAAACTAGGGCGCTGCTATTTTTATTTAGCAAAATCAAAATAGTGGTGTCCTATTGCTTCCCGCATGACTAAAAAATTTTGCCATTAATCATTTCACAAATAGAAATTATTTTTACTCCTGATCTCTCACAGAAATAAAAATGAAAACAAATACATCAATTTTTATTATAATACTGACAACAGTAATTGCATTTATTTTCTTTACCTGTAGCCATCACTACCCAAAATCACCACAAGAATATTCTCTTTCGTTTATAAAACAATTACCAGATACGGTGAATTTATCATCTCTTACTTATAATAAAGAGGATAAATTCCTGTATGCCACCCAGAACAGTCCTGCGCAGCTAATCAAAATAACCAGGGATGGCGACATCATCAACAAAGCCCCGCTGCCTTTTATCTCTGATGCCGAAACCATTGAGCACATACAAGGAAACCTTTTCGTGGCAGTAGATGAAAAAACGTCTGAACTATTCTTTTTTACAGTTACAAAAGATATGAGTATCTCCTTGCGAAACAGAATTCAATTAGAAAAATTCAATAAAAAAAATAGTGGTTTTGAAGGACTGGCATGGAAAGCAGATAATCGGATGCTGTTTGTCGCAAAAGAACGACGCCCTGCAGGCATGTTTGCCTATCAGCTTTCTCCAGATTTGCGAAGTGCAAAGCAAGTAACGATTCCAGAGGCACTAAATGATATACGTGTTAACGATATATCCGGTCTGGACTTTAATAATGAAAGTCTGATGATTCTGTCCGACGAATCACGTAAGTTACTCAAGTTTAACCTGACAGAAATGTCTTTCGTTGAGATGATGGACCTGACGAAAGGAAATCATAACTTAACCCGTGACTTGCCCCAACCTGAAGGTATTGTAACGTTGCCTGATGAAAGCATTTATATTGCTAGTGAACCTGATATCCTCGCTAAATTTGTCCCTCATAAGTAAGTCGGTCACGGATCTTAATATTGAGCGACCAAATTTGGCAACACCGCTCCCTATTACAAAAAGAATAGTAAAAATGAACATCAAAACAAAAAGTCTAATAATTAAATAAATCTCAAAATACAATTAAAACTCAATCTGGCATTAACATAATTTACATCATTTTATGAGCATGATATACCTAAGTTGATCAAAATAAGGAGGTTGTATGTTTAGCATAAGATCCCAAGTACCGATAAGCGCCAACGTATCAATTCCGGCAGGACAATCTCAATCCACCGCCACAACGACTGGAGAGAGAAAAATAGAAACAACGTCAGAAAAAGAAGGGCTGCTTGTATTTTTAGGAGAAAAGGGGGTTGGTAATTATTCTCTTAATATTCTTGGACAAAATATTTCAAGAACCATGACAGGAAAAAAACCTTATGACATATTATTCCTGAACGAAGATACAAAAAAAGATTTTGAACAATCAAGAGTAAACTTCATATGCTCCGGTGTAGACAGAAATCTTCTGCAATCAAATGACAATGATGTTGCTGTCGACGTTGCTGCAAGTATTACCGCAGCGGAGATGAGAACGATACTACCAGAGGATTTAACACAGGGGAAATATAGAAAAATTTATCTGCTTGGAGATGGTACTGCCGGTCGACCTGTTCTTAAGTGCGGAGATGAATTTTTATCACCAACTGATATCGTCAACCGTCTGGTAGAACATAATCTTCATGAAGTAGAAGACATCAGATTAACATCTTGTCACTCAGCCAACATAACAGAAAACAATGATTTCTCTCCTGAAGAAATAGAAAAATCAACAAAAACCAACAGCGGCTGGTTGGCTAGTGCATTATTTGGTCCAAAGCGTTCATTAGCAGAACACGTCTATGCCGAGTTTGAAAGTCGTGGAATTAGCGTTTCTATATCCGGTTATCATGGCGCTGGTGTTTTTTATGTTCCAGAGCATGGCAAACCAACAACGCATCTACGCTCCACAACAGTGCCTGCAACACCTGAGCAGACTGTAAGAAGAAGCGATTACAGATTCACCCTTGGCAGAACTCAACCCACAGATATTGACTAATTGAGTCTGCATATGGGTTTGTATCATTACCTGATGCGCCACGCTTATCAGACCTATATTAGATCCTGCAATATGTTTAATTTATAGGCAAAATAGAGCGTTCACACCACATCGGGTATAAACAAAGTACGGCTTGCCAAAAACCTGAATAACCCCGAATTTACGGGGTTATTCCGCTTAAATATGCCCATAACATCATTTCTGATTTGTATTGCTTACGACGGATACAATTTCTCTGCTCAACTACGAATATCATCATACTCGCGCGTTTTATCGAACTCGTGTTTCGCAAACGGACATAGCGGGATAATCTTCCGCTTCTCCCGACGCATTTTTTCCACCACCTTCGCCACCAGCCGTTTACCAATCCCCTGCCCTTTCAGACTTTCATCAACATCGGTATGTTCGATAATGGCTAAATGTTCTCCTGTCGGCACAAAAACAATTTCAGCAATTTGTTTTCCCTGTGCATCATTAATATAAAATTTATTATGCCCTTCATGTATTTCCATCATTCCCTCACTTATTTATGGCGATATTTCAGTGCGCCACTTGGACAGGTATCAATAACCTTTACCACAATATCGACATCGACTGTATCAGGCATAATCCACGGCTTACGTTTTAAATTAAATAGCTTGCTATTACCACGTACACAATTGCCTGAATGCTGACACATCGTAGTGTTAAAGTAGACATCAATTTTTTCGCCGGTATACACGCGATAACCGGCGTCCAACAATTCTTGATCCATAAACTGGCCTCCCACATGGGTGTGATTTTCGCTATAAGCATAGCCCCGTAATCGTCAGACAACACGTCTTGTTTCAGTTTCCAGACAAAAGCCAACCCTCTTACTCCCTTTGAATTACCTACTTCATCAGGGATAATGCTTAGGAAATTTGTCATACAAGGAAGCTGATGAGACATTCACTGCCCTACCGCATGTTACGCAAACGCCCGATGAAACTCAGCACCACGGCTATCTTAATGGTCAGCGCTGTTTTGTTCTCGGTGCTGCTAGTGGTCCATCTGATTTATTTCTCACAAATCAGTGATATGACGCGTGACGGGCTGGCCAACAAAGCGCTGGCGGTGGCGCGAACCCTTGCCGACTCGCCAGAAATTCGTCAGGGCTTGCAAAAAAAACCGCAGGAGAGCGGTATCCAGGCCATCGCTGAAGCCGTACGCAAGCGTAATGATCTGTTGTTTATCGTCGTTACCAATATGCAAAGCCTTCGCTACTCGCACCCCGAAGCGCAACGCATTGGTCAGCCTTTTAAAGGGGACGATATCCTCAAGGCGCTCAATGGTGAGGAAAATGTCGCCATTAATCGCGGTTTTTTGGCGCAGGCCCTACGTGTATTTACCCCCGTCTACGATGAAAATAATAAGCAAATTGGCGTAGTGGCGATTGGTCTGGAGTTAAGCCGCGTGACCCAGCAGATCAACGACAGCCGCTGGAGCATTATCTGGTCAATTTTATTTGGCGCACTGGTCGGCGGGCTGGGAACATGGATCCTGGTCAAAGTGCTTAAGCGCATCCTGTTCGGCCTGGAACCCTATGAAATCTCTACCCTGTTTGAGCAACGCCAGGCAATGTTGCAATCGATCAAAGAAGGCGTCGTTGCCGTGGACGATCGCGGTGAAGTCACACTCATCAATGATGCCGCACAGGAACTGCTTAACTACCACAAATCGCAGGATGACGAAAAGCTGTCGACACTAAGCCAGGCATGGTCGCAGGTAGTGGATGTCTCCGAAGTATTACGCGACGGCACGCCGCGCCGTGACGAAGAGATTACCGTTAAAGATCGACTATTGCTGATCAACACCGTCCCAGTACGCAGTAATGGCGTCATCATCGGGGCCATCTCTTCCTTCCGGGATAAAACGGAAGTTCGTAAGCTGATGCAACGCCTGGATGGTCTGGTCAACTACGCTGACGCACTTCGTGAACGCTCCCACGAATTTATGAATAAATTGCACGTGATTCTCGGATTATTGCATCTGAAGAGTTATAAGCAGTTGGAAGATTACATCCTCAAAACGGCCAACAACTATCAGGAGGAGATTGGCTCTCTGCTGGGTAAAATCAAATCGCCAGTCATCGCCGGTTTCTTAATCAGTAAAATTAACCGAGCAACGGATTTGGGTCATACGCTTTTGTTAAACAGCGAAAGCCAGTTACCAGACAGCGGCAGCGAGGATCAGGTTACAGCATTAATCACCGTGTTGGGCAATCTGATAGAAAACGCCCTGGAAGCGTTAGGGTCACAACCGGGGGGCGAAATCAGCGTAACATTGCACTACCGTCACGGCTGGCTGCATTGTGAAGTTAACGATGACGGTCCAGGGATCGCGCCTGAAAAAATCGATCGCATTTTTGACAAAGGCATCTCGACAAAAGGAAGCGAGCGAGGCGTCGGTTTAGCTCTTGTCAAACAACAGGTTGAAAGTCTTGGCGGCAGCATTGCCGTAGAATCGGAACCCGGGATTTTCACACAATTTTTTGTCCAGTTACCCTGGGATGGGGAGAGGTCGAACAGATGATCAATGTATTAATTATCGATGACGACGCAATGGTGGCGGAGTTGAACCGACGCTATGTCGCACAGATTCCAGGCTTTCAGTGCTGCGGCACCGCCTCAACGCTGGAAAAAGCAAAAGAGATTATCTTTAACAGCGGCACGCCTGTCGACCTGATATTGCTCGATATCTATATGCAAAAAGAGAACGGGCTCGATTTACTGCCAGCCCTGCACAACGCCCGTTGTAAAAGCGATGTGATTGTCATCTCTTCCGCTGCTGATGCCGCAACCATAAAAGATTCGCTGCACTACGGCGTTGTGGATTACCTGATCAAACCGTTCCAGGCCTCTCGCTTTGAAGAGGCACTAACCGGTTGGCGACAAAAGAAAATGGCGCTGGAGAAACATCAATATTACGACCAGGCCGAGTTGGATCAGTTGATCCACGGCAGCAGCGCCAACGAGCAGGATACCCGCCGCCTGCCTAAAGGATTAACGCCGCAGACTCTACGTACGTTGTGCCAGTGGATCGACGCCCATCAGGACTACGAGTTCTCAACTGATGAACTGGCCAACGAAGTTAACATCTCACGCGTTTCTTGTCGCAAGTATCTGATCTGGCTGGTTAACTGTCACATTTTATTTACCAGCATTCATTATGGCGTCACAGGCCGCCCGGTTTACCGTTACCGTATTCAGGCAGAGCATTACTCACTACTAAAACAATATTGCCAATAAACTATTATTGGTTATCTGTAAGTAACAATTATTACAGTAATGCAAAATAGCACTGGCACAAGTTACATTGTTCATCGATAAAATTTGTGCCAGATCAAATATAATTATCCCCCTGTCTGTTCCTGAAATTAATATCCCTTCGGATGAATAGTGTTTTTAATTTCAAAACGCTAACAAAAGTTAATTAACTATTATGTCACCCGCAATATGTGTATTTTTACCCACAAATAGGTAGATCAGAATAATCTATAAACTTAGCGATTTCTGCCTGTAGAACAAAACCAGACCAATAAATATCAATAAGATATCAAGCAAACAAACCATTAACATCTGCGAAGTGCAAACAACAAACCCATCGCCGGAGAGTATTTATCTCTGAAAAAATCACTTATCGCAGTGCATAAATTTACCATTGCGTAAATCGGTCAATATTCACTGTGAGGTGTTTGCTTAAGCCAGTAACGACCAAACGGATATTTAGTCAGGCTCTGAAAACAGTTCATACAAACCAGAACGTGACTGTGATCTATTCAGCAAAAATTTAAATGGGATTATCGCGAGGGTTCACACATGTTATTTACTATTCAGCTCATCATAATACTGGTATGTCTGTTTTATGGTGCCAGAAAGGGCGGTATCGCGCTGGGTTTATTAGGCGGTATCGGCCTGGTCATTCTGGTATTCGTCTTCCACCTTCAGCCGGGTAAACCACCGGTTGATGTTATGCTGGTTATCATTGCGGTGGTGGCGGCATCGGCAACCTTGCAAGCCTCGGGCGGCCTTGATGTGATGCTGCAAATCGCTGAGAAACTGCTGCGCCGCAACCCGAAATATGTCTCTATCGTCGCGCCTTTTGTAACCTGTACGCTGACCATTCTTTGTGGTACGGGTCACGTGGTCTACACCATTCTGCCTATCATCTACGACGTTGCTATTAAGAACAACATTCGCCCGGAGCGTCCGATGGCGGCGAGTTCTATCGGCGCGCAAATGGGGATTATCGCCAGCCCGGTATCCGTTGCCGTGGTATCGCTGGTCGCGATGCTGGGTAACGTCACCTTTGATGGGCGTCATCTTGAATTCCTCGACCTGCTTGCCATCACCATTCCATCAACCCTGATCGGTATCCTGGCGATCGGTATCTTTAGCTGGTTCCGCGGTAAAGATCTGGATAAAGATGAAGAGTTCCAGAAATTCATCTCCGTTCCAGAAAACCGCGAATATGTTTACGGTGATACCGCCACGCTGCTGGATAAAAAACTGCCAAAGAGTAACTGGCTGGCAATGTGGATCTTCCTCGCGGCAATCGCCGTGGTCGCTCTGCTCGGTGCGGATTCTGACCTGCGTCCATCTTTCGGCGGCAAACCGCTGTCGATGGTACTGGTCATTCAGATGTTTATGCTGCTAACCGGGGCGCTGATCATTATCCTGACGAAAACCAATCCCGCGTCTATCTCAAAAAACGAAGTCTTCCGTTCCGGTATGATCGCCATTGTGGCGGTGTACGGTATTGCGTGGATGGCGGAAACCATGTTCGGTGCGCATATGTCTGAAATCCAGAGCGTACTGGGTGAAATGGTGAAAGAGTATCCGTGGGCTTATGCCATTGTTCTGCTGCTGGTCTCCAAGTTTGTAAACTCCCAGGCCGCAGCGCTGGCGGCGATTGTTCCTGTCGCGCTGGCGATTGGCGTTGACCCTGCGTACATCGTGGCTTCAGCACCGGCTTGCTACGGTTATTACATCCTGCCGACCTATCCGAGCGACCTGGCGGCAATTCAGTTTGACCGTTCCGGCACCACCCACATCGGTCGCTTCGTGATCAACCATAGCTTCATTCTGCCAGGGTTGATTGGCGTAAGCGTATCCTGCGTCTTTGGCTGGATCTTCGCCGCAATGTACGGGTTCTTGTAATTGCACTCTGCGTGCCGCCCGTCGTTGTGCGGCACGCCATTTTCGTATAACAAATACAGAGTTACAGGCTGGAGCTATGTCAAACAAACCGTTTATCTACCAGGCGCCTTTCCCGATGGGGAAAGACAATACCGAATACTATCTGCTCACATCCGATTACGTCAGCGTTGCCGAATTCGACGGCGAAACTATCCTGAAAGTAGAGCCTGAAGCGCTGACTTTGCTGGCGCAGCAAGCCTTCCACGACGCTTCTTTCATGCTTCGCCCGGTACACCAGAAACAGGTTGCTTCTATTCTTTATGACCCAGAAGCCAGTGAAAACGATAAGTATGTGGCGCTGCAATTTTTAAGAAACTCAGAAATCGCCGCCAAAGGCGTGCTGCCAACCTGCCAGGATACCGGTACCGCCATCATCGTCGGCAAAAAAGGCCAGCGCGTGTGGACCGGCGGCGGTGATGAAGAAGCGCTGTCGAAAGGCGTTTATAACACTTATATCGAAGATAACCTGCGCTATTCACAAAACGCGCCACTGGATATGTACAAAGAGGTTAACACCGGCACTAACCTGCCTGCGCAAATCGATCTGTATGCGGTAGATGGTGACGAGTACAAATTCCTCTGCGTCGCTAAAGGCGGCGGCTCTGCTAACAAAACGTATCTCTATCAGGAAACCAAAGCCCTGCTGACTCCCGGCAAGCTGAAGAATTTCCTTGTTGAGAAAATGCGGACTCTCGGCACCGCAGCCTGCCCGCCGTACCATATCGCGTTTGTGATTGGCGGTACGTCTGCAGAAACCAACCTGAAAACCGTCAAGTTATCAAGCGCTCACTATTACGACAATTTACCGACTGAAGGTAATGAACACGGTCAGGCCTTCCGCGATGTACAACTGGAACAGGAACTGCTGAAAGAGGCTCAGAAACTCGGCCTCGGCGCGCAGTTTGGTGGTAAATACTTTGCTCACGATATTCGCGTGATTCGTCTGCCGCGTCATGGCGCATCCTGTCCGGTTGGTATGGGCGTCTCCTGCTCCGCAGACCGTAACATCAAAGCGAAAATTAACCGTGAAGGGATCTGGATCGAAAAACTGGAACACAATCCAGGCCAGTATATTCCTGAAGAGCTACGTCAGGCGGGCGAAGGCGAAGCGGTAAAAGTCGATCTCAACCGCCCAATGAAAGAGATCCTCGCCCAACTTTCGCAATATCCGGTTTCTACTCGTCTGTCACTCACCGGCACAATTATCGTGGGTCGTGATATTGCACATGCCAAACTGAAAGAACTGATTGACGAAGGTAAAGAGCTACCGCAGTACATTAAAGATCATCCGATCTACTACGCAGGCCCGGCAAAAACACCAGCCGGTTATCCTTCCGGTTCACTCGGTCCAACCACGGCAGGCCGTATGGACTCTTACGTGGATCTACTGCAATCCCACGGCGGTAGCATGATCATGCTGGCGAAAGGCAACCGCAGTCAGCAGGTTACCGACGCGTGCCATAAACACGGCGGCTTCTACCTCGGCAGCATCGGCGGCCCGGCAGCAGTACTGGCGCAGCAGAGCATTAAGCATCTGGAATGCGTTGCTTATCCAGAACTGGGAATGGAAGCTATCTGGAAAATCGAAGTGGAAGATTTCCCGGCGTTTATCCTGGTCGATGACAAAGGCAACGACTTCTTCCAGCAAATCGTCAACAAACAGTGCGCAAACTGCACTAAATAACCTCTTCGGCCCGGCGCCTGGCGGCGTGCTGCCAGGTGATCCCCCCGGGCCACCTCTTCTGCAATTGTAATTTCATGCTTACTGGTGAATAGTCAGTACTTTTCCTGACTTGTGAACTCATCATGACCTGCACACTCAAGCCGTTAACCCTCAATACTGGCGCGCTGGCGCTAACGTTAATTCTGCTTTATACGGGTATATCGGCCCATGACAAACTCACCTGGTTGATGGAAGTAACGCCGGTAATTATCGTGGTTCCGCTACTGCTTGCTACTGCCAGACATTACCCGTTAACCCCACTGCTCTATACGCTGATTTTCTTTCACGCCATCATCCTGATGGTCGGAGGTCAGCACACCTACGCAAAAGTCCCCATCGGTTTTGAAGTTCAGGAATGGCTGGGGCTGAGCCGTAATCCGTATGACAAGCTGGGGCATTTTTTCCAGGGGCTGGTGCCTGCACTGGCGGCACGAGAAATACTTGTGCGCGGGGTATACGTTCGCGGACGCAAAATGACGGCATTTCTGGTTTGCTGTGTAGCACTGGCGATAAGCGCGATGTATGAGTTGATCGAGTGGTGGGCGGCACTGGCGATGGGCCAGGGAGCGGATGATTTTCTCGGTACTCAGGGCGATCCGTGGGATACGCAATCCGATATGTTCTGCGCGCTGCTGGGCGCATTAACCACGGTGATATTCCTCACTCGTCTTCACTGCCGCCAGTTACGGCGCTATGGCTTAATCACCAGAGCGCCAGAAGCGCTCAATCTTTAGCGGCGCAACCCGCCCGGCAGCCAGTCGCCGGGCTTCCCGGCTACAGACGATATCAGTATCAGCCAAAAAAATAGTTTTGCTGTCGATAATAAGCAATGAAATTTAATTCAAAAACGAACATAACATTTTGTTTTTAAAAACAAAAATACAATATCGTCCATTTTTCATGCGCTTTACAGCCTGAAATGGCCGGAAGATACTTGCCCGCAACGAAGATTCCTTCATAACCGGGTAAGCAATGATGAAAGTATTAATTGTTGAAAGCGAGTTTCTGCATCAGGACACCTGGGTCGGTAGCGCCGTAGAGCGTCTGGCGGATGCCTTAAGACAGCAAAATGTTACCGTAATTAAATCAACCGCCTTTGATGATGGTTTTGCCATTCTCTCTTCGAACGAAGCCATTGACTGCCTGATGTTCAGCTATCAAATGGAACATCCAGACGAACATAAAAACGTCAGACAATTGATCGGTAAGCTTCATGAGCGCCAACAAAACGTGCCCGTCTTCCTGTTAGGCGACCGGGAAAAAGCCCTCGCCGTCATGGATCGCTCTCTGCTGGAGCTTGTCGATGAATTCGCCTGGATTCTGGAAGATACCGCTGACTTTATTGCCGGACGCGCCGTTGCCGCAATCCGTCGCTACCGTCAGCAACTATTGCCGCCACTGTTCAGCGCGCTCATGAAATACAGCGACATCCATGAATATTCCTGGGCCGCACCGGGTCACCAGGGCGGCGTCGGTTTCACCAAAACGCCTGCCGGACGTTTCTACCATGACTACTATGGTGAAAATCTATTCCGCACCGACATGGGGATCGAAAGAACATCCCTCGGTTCTTTGCTTGACCATACTGGCGCATTCGGCGAAAGCGAAAAATATGCCGCGCGCGTATTTGGCGCCGATCGCTCCTGGTCGGTAGTCGTCGGTACTTCCGGCTCTAACCGCACCATCATGCAAGCCTGTATGACCGATAACGATGTCGTCGTCGTCGACCGTAACTGTCACAAATCTATTGAGCAAGGCTTAATGTTAACTGGCGCGAAACCGGTCTACATGCTGCCAAGCCGCAACCGCTACGGCATTATCGGACCAATCTATCCGCAAGAAATGCAACCTGAAACCTTGCAGAAGAAAATCAGTGAAAGCCCACTGGCCAAAGATAACATTGGGCAAAAACCCTCTTACTGCGTGGTGACCAACTGTACCTATGACGGTGTGTGTTATAACGCCAAAAAAGCGCAGGACCTGCTGGAAAAAACCGCCGATCGTCTGCACTTTGACGAGGCCTGGTACGGTTATGCGCGTTTTAACCCGATCTATGCCGATCACTATGCCATGCGCGGCGAACCGGGCGATCACAGCGGCCCGACCGTTTTCGCCACTCATTCCACCCACAAATTGCTGAATGCATTGTCGCAGGCCTCTTACATTCATGTGCGTGAAGGCCGCGGTGCGATTAACTTCTCCCGCTTTAATCAGGCATATATGATGCACGCCACCACTTCCCCGCTGTATGCCATCTGCGCATCAAACGATGTGGCTGTATCAATGATGGACGGTAACAGCGGCCTGTCACTGACTCAGGAAGTGATCGATGAAGCGGTTGATTTTCGTCAGGCAATGGCGCGGTTGTATAAAGAGTTTACCGCCGAAGGCAGCTGGTTCTTTAAACCGTGGAACAAAGAAGTGGTCACCGACCCACAAACCGGCAAAACCTATGACTTTGCCGACGCACCGACTACACTGCTGACCACCGTTCAGGAGTGCTGGGTGATGCATCCGGGCGAAAGCTGGCACGGCTTTAAAGATATCCCGGATAACTGGAGCATGCTCGACCCGATAAAAGTCAGCATCCTCGCTCCGGGGATGGGGGAAGACGGTGAACTGGAAGAAACCGGAGTCCCGGCAGCGCTGGTCACCGCCTGGCTTGGTCGCCACGGTATTGTGCCCACACGCACCACCGACTTCCAGATCATGTTCTTGTTCTCGATGGGTGTAACCCGTGGGAAATGGGGAACACTGGTTAACACCCTCTGCTCCTTCAAACGCCACTATGACGCGAACACACCGCTGGCGCAGGTGATGCCGGAACTTGCAGATCAATACCCTGACACTTACGCAAACATGGGGATTCACGATCTGGGCGACCAAATGTTTGCCTGGCTGAAAGAAAATAACCCTGGCGCACGATTGAACGAAGCCTATTCCGGCCTGCCGGTGGCGGAAATCACTCCGCGCGAAGCCTACAACGCGATCGTCGATAACAACGTTGAACTGGTATCTATTGAAAACCTGCCTGGACGCATTGCTGCAAACTCGGTTATTCCGTACCCACCGGGAATTCCAATGCTGCTCTCTGGCGAAAATTTCGGCGATAAAAACAGTCCACAGGTAAGTTATTTACGCTCATTACAATCCTGGGATCACCATTTCCCTGGTTTTGAACACGAAACAGAAGGTACCGAAATTATTGATGGTATTTACCATGTAATGTGTGTGAAAGCGTAACCACTATTCCACTACAGGCGTAATTGTTTTAATAACATTACGCCGTCTGGCTGAGGCTTTTTAAGTATGGCAACGTTTTCATAAAAAATGCTGCAAACAAAAATGTCATACTTTTTGCGCGGTCCCACCCCGCGCTTTTTTTTGCCTGTTATTTATCCTTTTTAACCCTGTAAAAAATTTTGTACATAAGAAATTACTATAAAAATTTGTAATATTAGTAAAACCCGTTATTTTTATGCATGTTTTTATTCATCATACAATTATATAACCATTTCCCGGTATCGCTCTGCTATGGCGAGAATTGGTCTTTTATTTGCATCCAGGAGTACATGTATGAGGATTTGCAGCAACCAACCCTGTATTGTTTTATTGACTGAAAAAGATGTCTGGCTAAGAGTGAATGGGAAAGAACCTATTAGCCTGAAAGCTAACCATATGGCGTTATTAAGTTGTGAAAATAATATTATCGACATCTCCTCTCTTAATAACACTTTGGTTGCTCATATTAGTCACGACATCATTAAAGATTACCTCCGTTTTCTGAGTAAAGATCTCTCGCAAATACCGGTGTGGCAACGCAGCGCTCCCCCTATCCTCACCTTGCCATGCCTGATGCCAGACGTTTTTCGCGTCGCTGCACGATATAGCATGTCGCCCGCTGATACAGAGTCGGAAAAAGAACGGACGCGTGCATTATTATTCACTGTGCTATCACGTTTTCTCGACAGTAAAAAATTCCTTTCGCTACTTATGTATATGTTACGTAGTTGTGTTAGCGACAGCGTTTATCAAATTATTGAAAGCTATATTCATAAAGACTGGAATCTTAGTATGGTAGCCAGTTGTTTATGCCTTAGCCCTAGCTTGTTAAAGAAAAAGCTGAAAAGTGAAAATACCAGTTATAGCCAAATAATCACTACCTGCCGGATGCGTTATGCCGTAAATGAATTAATGATGGACGGTAAAAATATCTCCCAGGTATCCCAGTCCTGCGGTTACAACAGTACGTCTTACTTTATTTCTGTTTTTAAAGACTTCTATGGTATGACGCCGCTGCATTATGTTAGCCAGTACAGAGAACGTTCTGTCGCCTGATTTTTAACCTAAACAAAGAGCTATATTAATAACGGCATTAGCGATAACCCAGCCAACAATAATTCAACTCGCGGATGCAGGCGTATGATATGACGTAATTTATTGTCACGAAGCTCGCCTTCGCAGGAGTTTAATTATGTCTTCGGATGCTGATGCTCACAAAGTGGGCTTAATCCCCGTCACCCTGATGGTGTCGGGGAATATTATGGGGTCAGGTGTTTTTCTGTTACCTGCAAACCTGGCCTCCACTGGCGGGATTTCCATTTATGGATGGTTGGTGACAATTATCGGTGCGCTGGGACTCTCGATGGTATACGCCAAAATGTCGTTCCTCGACCCCAGCCCCGGCGGCTCTTACGCCTATGCCCGACGCTGCTTTGGCCCTTTCCTCGGTTATCAAACCAACGTTCTCTACTGGCTGGCCTGCTGGATCGGTAATATCGCCATGGTGGTCATTGGCGTAGGATATTTAAGTTATTTCTTCCCCATTCTGAAAGATCCATTGGTATTAACCATTACTTGCGTCGTGGTGCTGTGGATTTTCGTTCTGCTGAATATCGTCGGCCCTAAAATGATCACCCGCGTTCAGGCCGTTGCCACCGTACTGGCGCTGATCCCTATTGTCGGAATTGCCGTATTCGGTTGGTTCTGGTTTCACGGTGCAACCTATATGGCGGCCTGGAACGTCAGCGGTCTGGGCACCTTCGGCGCGATTCAAAGCACCCTTAACGTTACCCTGTGGTCATTTATTGGGGTAGAAAGTGCTTCCGTTGCGGCTGGCGTGGTGAAAAATCCCAAACGCAATGTGCCAATCGCCACCATCGGCGGGGTATTGATTGCCGCCGTTTGCTATGTACTCTCTACCACCGCAATTATGGGGATGATACCCAACGCGGCACTGCGCGTTTCTGCCTCGCCGTTCGGTGATGCGGCACGAATGGCGCTGGGCGACACCGCCGGCGCGATTGTCTCCTTTTGCGCGGCAGCAGGTTGCCTAGGCTCACTGGGCGGTTGGACCCTGCTGGCGGGGCAAACGGCAAAAGCCGCCGCCGATGACGGCCTGTTCCCGCCGATTTTTGCCCGCGTAAACAAAGCAGGTACACCAGTAGCAGGCCTGATTATCGTCGGCATTTTAATGACGATATTCCAGCTCAGCAGCATCTCGCCAAACGCCACTAAAGAGTTTGGACTGGTTTCTTCCGTGTCGGTTATCTTTACGCTGGTGCCATATCTTTATACCTGCGCCGCGTTACTGCTGTTAGGTCACGGCCACTTCGGCAAAGCACGTCCGGCGTATCTGGCCATTACGACTATTGCTTTTCTCTACTGCATCTGGGCGGTAGTTGGTTCTGGCGCAAAAGAAGTCATGTGGTCATTTGTCACCCTGATGGTGATCACCGCCATGTATGCGTTGAATTACAACCGGTTGCATAAAAACCCGTATCCATTAGATGCGCCAATAAGCAAAGATTAACGCCTCTTAATCCCGCAGGCAGATAAGCCAACCTTAAGAACTTAAGGTTGGCTTAATTTTGCTTTGCGAGCATATGCGCACTTTGTTTGATGGAAATACCGTGATGTTGAAGCGCCTTCTAAAAAGACCCTCTTTAAATTTATTCGCCTGGTTATTACTCGCTGCTTTTTATATCTCAGTCTGCCTGAATATCGCCTTTTTTAGACAGGTGTTGCAGGTGTTACCGCTGGATTCACTGCATAACGTTCTGGTTTTCTTGTCGATGCCGGTCGTCGCATTCAGCGTGATTAATATTGTCCTGACGCTAGGCTCCTTCTTATGGCTTAACCGTCCGATAGCTTGCCTGTTTATTCTGGTCGGTGCGGCGGCACAATATTTCATCATGACCTATGGCATCGTCATCGACCGCTCAATGATCACCAATATCATTGATACGACTCCAGCGGAAAGTTATGCCCTGATGACCCCGCAAATGCTGTTAACGCTGGGATTAAGTGGCGTGTTGGCCGCGATTATTGCCTGCTGGATCAAAATCAACCCCTCCACTTCACGTTTGCGAAGCGTTCTTTTACGCGGAGCCAATATCCTGATTTCCGTGCTACTAATTCTGTTGGTTGCGGCACTGTTCTACAAAGACTATGCCTCGCTGTTTCGCAATAACAAAGAGCTGGTGAAATCCTTAAGCCCGTCCAACAGCATTGTTGCCAGTTGGTCGTGGTATTCCCACCAGCGGTCGGCTAATCTGCCACTGATACGCATTGGTGAAGATGCTCGTCGCAACCCATTAATGCAAGACGGGAAACGTAAAAACCTGACCATTTTGATCGTCGGAGAAACGTCGCGCGCAGAGAACTTCTCACTGAATGGTTATCCACGCGAAACCAATCCACGTCTGGCAAAAGATAATGTGGTCTATTTCCCTGATACCGCTTCTTGCGGCACGGCAACAGCCGTCTCTGTACCATGCATGTTCTCGGATATGCCGCGCGAGCATTACAAAGAAGAGCTGGCGCAACACCAGGAAGGTGTGTTGGATATCATTCAACGGGCGGGTATTAGTGTGCTGTGGAATGACAACGATGGCGGCTGTAAAGGTGTCTGCGACCGCGTGCCTCACCAGAACGTCACCGCGCTGAACCTGCCAGGTCAGTGCATCAACGGCGAATGCTATGACGAAGTGCTGTTCCACGGGCTGGAAGAGTACATCAATAATCTGCAAGGCGATGGCCTCATTGTATTACACACCATCGGTAGCCACGGTCCGACCTATTACAACCGCTATCCGCCGCAGTTCAGGAAATTTACCCCGACCTGCGACACTAACGAAATCCAGACCTGCTCACAGGAACAACTGGTGAATACCTACGACAATACGGTGCTCTATGTCGATTATATTGTTGATAAAGCGATTAATCTGCTGAAAGAACATCAGGATAAATTCACCACCAGTCTGGTTTATCTTTCAGACCACGGCGAATCGTTAGGAGAAAACGGTATCTATCTGCACGGTCTGCCGTACGCCATCGCCCCGGACAGCCAGAAACAGGTGCCGATGCTGCTGTGGCTGTCAGAGGATTATCAAAAACGTTATCAGGTTGACCAGAGTTGCCTGCAAGAACTGGCAAAGACGCAGCACTATTCACAGGACAATTTATTCTCAACCTTGTTGGGATTAACCGGCGTCGAGACGAAGTATTATCAGGCCGCGGATGATATTCTGCAGACCTGCAGGAGAAATACTCAATGAAAATTCTGATTGTTGAAGACGATACACTGTTATTGCAGGGGCTGATTCTGGCGGCGCAAACCGAAGGTTACGCCTGCGATGGCGTCTCGACAGCGCGGATGGCAGAGCAAAGCCTTGAAGCCGGGCATTATAGCCTGGTGGTGCTGGATTTAGGTTTACCCGATGAAGATGGGCTGCATTTTCTCGCCCGTATCCGGCAGAAAAAATACACTCTGCCGGTGTTAATTCTCACCGCCCGCGATACTCTTACCGACAAAATCGCCGGGCTGGATGTCGGGGCTGACGACTATCTGGTAAAACCGTTCGCGCTGGAAGAGTTGCACGCCCGCATCCGTGCATTGCTGCGCCGCCATAATAATCAAGGCGAGAGCGAGCTGAATGTAGGCAACCTGACGCTAAATATGGGACGCCGTCAGGTATGGATGAGCGGTGAAGAACTGATTCTGACGCCCAAAGAGTATGCTCTGTTGTCGCGCCTGATGCTTAAAGCAGGTAGCCCGGTGCATCGGGAAATTCTCTACAACGATATATACAACTGGGACAACGAACCCTCAACCAACACTCTGGAAGTGCATATCCATAACCTACGCGACAAAGTGGGCAAAGCCCGTATCCGCACCGTGCGCGGCTTTGGTTATATGCTGGTCGCCAATGAGGAAAACTAATTGAATCTGATGCGTTTTCTACGCCAACCAATATCACTGCGTCAGCGGTTGATATTGACCATCGGGGCTATTCTGCTGGTATTCGAGCTGATCAGCGTCTTTTGGCTATGGCATGAAAGTACCGAGCAGATTCAGCTTTTTGAACAGGCGCTGCGCGACAATCGCAACAACGATCGCCACATCATGCGTGAGATCCGCGAAGCTGTCGCCAGCCTGATTGTCCCCGGCGTCTTTATGGTCAGCCTGACGTTGTTTATCTGCTATCAGGCGCTACGGCGCATCACACGCCCGCTGGCAGAACTGCAAAAAGAGCTGGAAGCGCGTACCGCCGACAACTTAACGCCCATCACCATTCACAGCGCCACTCTCGAAATCGAAGCGGTAGTTTCGGCGCTGAACGATCTGGTAAGCCGCCTGACCAACACGCTGGATAATGAACGCCTGTTTACCGCTGACGTCGCTCATGAACTGCGAACACCGCTGGCAGGGGTGCGTTTGCATCTGGAGTTACTGGCGAAAACACACCATATTGATGTGGCGCCGTTAGTGGCGCGGCTTGATCAAATGATGGAGAGCGTCTCCCAGTTGTTGCAACTGGCGCGCGCCGGGCAATCATTTTCTTCGGGAAATTATCAGCATGTAAAGCTGCTGGAAGATGTGATCCTGCCCTCGTATGACGAACTCAGCACCATGCTCGACCAGCGTCAACAAACCTTGCTGTTGCCAGAAAGCGCCGCTGACATCACCGTTCAGGGCGACGCGACGCTACTGCGAATGTTATTGCGTAATCTGGTCGAAAACGCCCATCGCTATAGCCCACCAAACACCAACATCATGATTAAGCTGCAAGATGATAGCGATGCGGTAATGGCTGTTGAAGATGAAGGGCCTGGTATTGATGAGAGTAAATGCGGGGAGTTGAGCAAAGCATTTGTGCGGATGGACAGCCGTTATGGCGGGATTGGTTTGGGATTAAGTATTGTCAGCCGCATCACACAATTGCATCACGGGCAATTTTTCCTGCAAAACCGGGAAGGGACATCCGGTACGCGCGCCAGGGTACGGCTGAAGAAAGATCAATACGTTGTAAACCAGATATAAAGAAAGCTGCTTACGACCAGCACGCTGAACACGGTGGTTAAACTTTCATAAATACGTTTTTTCATGGCACTCTCCTCCAGACGAATGGAGGAGAGTATGCGTATGAGAGCTTAAGTGAACCTTAAGATCCAGACATCATGCCTTACCCAATGGCAGGCCAGATAAGACGCGTCAGCGTCGCATCAGGCAACCTGCTTCAGATTACGCATCAATACGTGGATGTTGCAGCACCAGGCGAGCACGTTTCGCCTGCAATTCGGCAATTTCATGGTCGATATCATCAATTTTCTGCTCGATATTATCGTAATGCTCGCCGAGAATTTCCTTCGCTTCCTGTAAATCCGATGCCGCCGGCGTCGCGCCTTTCAGCGGACGATTTGCCGTCTCTTTCATGGTAATACCGGTAATCAAACCAATTACCGCCACCACCATCAGATAATATGCCGGCATCATCAGATTCTGCGAACTTTCTACCAGCCAGGCCGCCAGCGTTGGCGTCAGACCGGCAATCAACACCGAAATATTAAACGCTGCCGCCAGCGCGCTATAACGAATATGCGTCGGGAACATCGCTGGCAACGTAGAAGCCATCACCCCGGTAAAGCAGTTAAGGATCACTGCCAGCATCAGTAACCCGGCAAAAATCAGACCGATGATATTGCTGTTAATCAGGATAAACGCCGGGATCGCCAGTGCAAACAACGCCACACTGCCAAAGATCACAAACGGACGACGACCAAAACGGTCGCTCAGCAGCCCCATTACTGGCTGCACAAACAGCATGCCAATCATAATGGCGATGATAATCAGCACGCCGTGATCTTCCGAGTAATGCAGGTTATGCGAAAGGTAACTCGGCATATAAGTCAGCAACATGTAGTAAGTGACGTTAGTCGCAATCACCAGGCCGATGCAGGCCAGCAAACTACGCCAGTGTTTAGTGGCAATCTCTTTAAATGAAACTTTCGGGCCATCCTGTAAACTTTCACGGTCGCCCTGCTCCAGTTTCTCAACATGCTGCTGAAACGCCGGGGTTTCTTCCAGGGCATGACGCAGATAAAGCCCAATAATCCCTAATGGCAGAGCGATAAAGAACGGAATGCGCCATCCCCAGTCGAGGAATTTCTCTTCGCCGACAAGGGTCGAAATTAACACCACCACGCCTGCGCCCAATACAAATCCGGCAATGGAGCCAAAGTCCAGCCAACTGCCCATAAAGCCACGTTTACGATCGGGAGAATATTCCGCGACAAATATCGACGCTCCGGTATATTCGCCACCCACCGAGAAGCCTTGCGCCATTTTACACAGCAACAGCAGAATCGGCGCCCAAATACCAATAGAAGCGTAGGACGGTATTAAGCCGATACAGAACGTACTGATCGACATAATCACAATGGTGATAGCGAGTATCTTCTGGCGACCATATTTATCGCCCAACATACCAAAGAAGAGTCCACCAAGCGGTCGAATCAGAAAGGGAACGGAGAAAGTGGCCAGTGCGGCAACCATCTGCACACCAGGGTCTGCGCCCGGGAAAAAGACTTTACCTAATGCGTAAGCAACAAAACCATAGACACCAAAATCGAACCACTCCATTGCATTACCCAACGATGCCGCAGTAATGGCTTTTCGCAATTTGCCGTCATCAATAATCGTGACGTCACGAAGGGTAATCGGTTTTACTTTTTTCCTTTTCAGCATAGCTTTCCTCACAGAGTAAGCCCATTTCCGCACACGCCAGAAAATCAACGCGACGGCCGCAAAAGGAGAGCGGGAATTGCAGGATGCAATCTCTGTAACAAGCGTAGCGGGTTTACTTACACGGTCTGCTGAGGACTGTACAACCAAACCTGTTGACGCCTGAGTTGGGCAGTTAATAACCTTTTTACCCTACCAGCGTTTAAATTTGCGATCAACTTCACATGCACATTTCGTTTGATATTCATTGATGCAACTAATTTATCACACTTGTTTTACAGAAAAGATTTCCTCTATCATCGCCTTCGCCAAACGCTGTGCTGAACAGAGTCGCGGCATCCCCAACGCGACAGCCTGCCACCGCGGGGTCACTGACCAACAAACGGGATGTTTGTCCGCCTGTCTCCGCATCCCTCGTTGCACTAACCTTTTCTCCTTCCAACGACAACGGGCGGAAAACCACTCATACAAGGCGGCAATTTGCTGTGGGAGTTCCGGGAAAACAGTAACAGACGTTCCACCTCCTGACTTAACTCATATATGGTCTGTGTGCACATGGAAAGTTCTTCCTTAAAGTAAATTTAATTACTTTTATTTATCCAGATCGTTTTTAATTCCGCTTTCGGCTTTCACAATTAACACAAAAACAATCATATATTTAATATATTATTTTACTGGAATGAGTAAGCCTCTTCCGACACATAAAAATCAGAAGATAAAAATAATAATTGAATTAAAAAAGAACAAGAAGAGCTTTAACATTAGCTTAAATAATAAATGGAGGAAAAAAGACTATTTTCTTTTTACGTTGTCTTTCAAATGAAAACGATCGTCGTCTAAAATCAGCAGTACCCCCGACAAACTCAGGGATTTTGTGTATAATTGCGGCCTTTTTCGGCAATCTGCCGTTTTTTGGCGCTTTTGCCCCGCTGACTTTTGAGGAAATTCACATGTCATTACCAAACTGCCCGAAATGCAACTCCGAATACACTTACGAAGATAACGGCATGTACATCTGCCCGGAATGCGCCTACGAATGGAACGATAACGAGCCTGCGCAGGAAAGCGACGAACTGATCGTTAAAGATGCGAACGGCAACCTGCTGGCTGACGGCGACAGCGTGACCATCATTAAAGATCTAAAAGTGAAAGGTAGCTCTTCAATGCTGAAGATCGGTACCAAAGTGAAAAACATCCGCCTGGTTGAAGGCGACCATAACATCGATTGCAAGATCGACGGTTTTGGTCCGATGAAGCTGAAATCTGAGTTCGTGAAAAAGAGCTGATTTCACATGCCGGGTGCAAAGCATCCGGCAACAGTGCCAAATGCCTGATGCGACGCTCACGCGTCTTATCAGGCCTACTCCCTCACTGGTATAAATTTCGAACTACACTTAACTGACTTCTCTTAACTGAGGTCATCATCATGTCGTTAAGCCCCTACCTCTCTTTTGCCGGTAACTGTGCCGACGCAATAGCCTATTATCAACGCACGTTAGGCGCGGAATTGCTCTATAAAATCAGCTTCGGCGAAATGCCGAAACCAGCACAGGACAGCGCCGAAGGTTGCCCGTCAGGTATGCAATTTCCCGATACTGCCATCGCCCATGCCAATGTGCGCATCGCCGGCAGCGATATCATGATGAGCGATGCCATACCATCAGGAAAAGCCAACTACTCCGGCTTTACGCTGGTGCTCGACTCACATCAGATCGAGGAAGGAAAACGTTGGTTTGATAACCTTGCCGCCCACGGAAAAATCGAAATGACCTGGCAGGAAACCTTCTGGGCGCATGGATTCGGCAAAGTCACCGATAAATTTGGTGTGCCATGGATGATTAATGTCGTCAAACAACAGCCAACGAAATAATCCACCACGATGGAGCCCTCTTTTTAAAAAGCTGCATCATGCAAACGATTATTCGTGTCGAGAAACTCGCCAAAACCTTCAATCATCATCAAGCGCTGTATGCGGTTGATCTGAGCATTCATCACGGTGAAATGGTGGCTCTGCCTGGGCCGTCCGGTTCCGGCAAATCCACCTTTTTACATCACTTAAGCGGTTTGATTACCGGAGATAAATCTGCCAGTAGCCATATTGAACCGCTGGGGGGTGGGTAATCCGATCCCGGTCTACGTCCCGCCGGATGAACAGGGCCGCGACGATCTGTTTAAACATCCGGGCTGCTTGATTTCAACCGCACTGTGTAGACGTTTGTAGTGTTTGATTTGCAGCCACCAGTTTGATGCGTGGCTGATGGAGAACGCGCTGCCGTCGGGGTTTGAGGCGAGGTTTGATGAGATAGTGATTGGGATGGATTAACGGATTCAACCCGAGAGGGAGTTCCAGCGTAAACTACAAGTAACCGCTGGAAGCTTCAACGTCATTCAATTGGCGGAGGGCTTGACCATGTACATAGACAGAACCACCCTGCAGAAGGCGTTGAAGAATTGTTCAAGTCGGCTAAAGCTTCCCGAGTCTTGCGCAAAAACCGATGAGCTGTCTACCAGATGAGTAAGAAGCAGGATCAGATCCTGACGCGGTGTATCCGCTTTTAATTGCCCCTGCTGCCAGGCGTATTCAACGGCTTGACCAATAACATCCTGCATAAGTTGGGTAAATGATGCGAGAGAACGGCACATCTCCTCTGTAAGTACATCCTTTTCCAGGCGTAACCGACCAATAAGGCTCCACGGATGGCATCCCTCGCCATCAGGATTATATTTTTTGTAAAGCTGGTAGTTATATGCCACCACGTTAGACACTTTTTGTTCCAGCGTTGTGGTTTTATCCAGCCAAATAGCGCTCTGATTTTTTTTTGCTTCGGCGACATATTCACTGACCACAATCTCGACGAGGTTATTTTTATTACCAAAATGGTAATGAATATTGGTCGTCGTCACCTGTAGCGCTTTGGCAATCACGCCGAACGTTGTTTTATGGTAGCCGTGCGCAATCAGTAAGTTACGAGTAAGCTCTTTGATCTTATCCTGCATGGTGCAGCTTACCGTCGCACTCTGTTTTCGATCTGGTATTGACACAATCCCTCCCTGAGTCTGACACCGATATTCAACTTCATCATAATCTGAATACAGCGCCTGAACGGCTGATATCGGCGTGAAATCTTTAGCACTTTTTCAGGGAGATAGCAAAAAACTCTGATGAGAGCTACGCCAGAAGGCATGTCGGTAAACAAAAAAGAGCGCGCAGTCAGCGGACTGCGCGCTCTTACAGGGCTATCAGTATTGCATCATAAGTAACGTTTCGCCCTGCTGAATAACAACGTCCTGCTGGTTGATGACTTGCAACGCGAACGTGACAATCCCGCGCTCGCTGTTCTTGGTTGGGCGTTTTTTAACCACACAGATACGTGCGGAAATACGGTCGCCGGGCAGTAGCGGTTCACAAAATGACCAGTCCCAGCCTAATGTCGCGATACCGCGCAACCGCACTGTGCAGCGGGTTTTCAAACCATCAGTCAGCGCCAACCCTAATAAGCCATGAGCAATACGGCCAGGGAAACCCTGCTGACGGGCAAACTCATCATCCATGTGCACATCAAAAAAATCGCCTGTAATCCCGGCAAAGGCAACGATATGCGCCTCTGTCACAGTAATGGCCTGGGTGTGCCAGTAATCGCCGGGCTGCAAACTGTCGTAACCATACTCGCCAGCCGCCAGCCGCCTTTCCGCTGCGGGTAAAACCTTATCCATACGCTGTCTCCCTGCGTCTTAAAGACGCTGTAATGTTAATCCGCCGTCAGCGTGAATGACTGAGCCAGTGGCGAAAAACGCATCCGGTTTCAGTACCATGCTAACCGCCGCAGCAATGTCATCGCCTTTCCCCCAGCGTCGGGCGGGCACCGTTCCTTCACCGATCAAGCGGTCATATTTTTCATTCACGTTAGCGGTCATATCGGTGCGGATAATGCCTGGACGGATTTCAAAAACGCCGATGCCGTCCGCCGCAAGCCGTGTCGCCAGCCCCTGTGCGACCATTGACAATCCTGCTTTCGAGATGCAGTACTCCAGCCGATTGACCGACGCCATTTCCGCAGAACAAGAAGTGATGAAGACAATACTGCGTTCACCTTCGGCTGTCAGGCGGGTAAGCATTCGTCGGGCCACCGCCTGGGAGAGAAAAAACGCCCCGCGCAGGTTGGTGTTCATCACCGCGTCGAAATTAGCCCCGGAGGTTTCAAGTACATCAAGCCTTTCAGGCGGCGCAATACCGGCATTGGAAACCAGCACGGAAACGGCTCCCAGTTGTTGTTCGACCCGATCAAGCAGCAGGTCATGCTGCGTAATATCGGCGATATCGCTGGCAAAATAACCGGCCTGTATACCGCAGTTTTTCAACTGCGCCACGGCGGCGTGCGTGGCGTCATCAGCATTACCGCTGCCGGTAATTGCAATGTGATAGCCATCCCTTGCCAGCCGTCTGGCGATGGCAAGGCCAATTCCCCGACGCCCTCCGGTGATCAGGGCGACACGAACGGAACATGGCGAATTCATTGATCACCTCCTGCCGCGCTGAAAAAAGCGACATAGGGTTCGTTGTTGGCCAGACGCTGAACATAAAGCGCCAGCTCGCGCAGATGGTAATCTCCCCACATAGTCGCTTCGCCGAACGGGTTTTTATGCCCAGGACGCACGTAGTCCCAACCGTTGGGTCGATGATACTGGCTATGCAGCAAAAGCCCCTGGTGCTGCCTGTCCAGACTCAGGTAACGGTCATCCAGCAGCGTTCTCAGCACCGACAACCCGGCCTGATAATAACGATCTCCACCTGTGCGCCCGCTGGCGCGAAGCCAGGCCGCAAACCGAAGTAAGCCTTGCGCCGCAATCGCCGCTGCGGAGCTGTCTACGGGTTCGACTGCATTTTCAGGATCGGATTCACGATCGTAGGGCGCGTCCACTGTCGCCAGACCTGGCGCGCCGGTATCCCAGTACGGGATACCGTCCCACAGAGTAAAGTCGAGATAAAAATCACACACAGCGGCAGCAGCCTTTTCCAGCGCCGCCATCGTGGTGGGTTTATCTCGTTCTGTTTGCCATTTTTCTGCGGGCAATGCCTGGAGGTATTCCAGTATTTCCGCGAAACCGCACATGGCCCAACTCAAACCACGAGTCCAGGTAGAGAAACCCGAATACCCTTGCTGTGTCCCCACGCAGCGGAATGCGCCATTACGCGGGTTGAAGATAGCTTCGTGCGCCGTTCTGCCGCGAATGTCGTAAATATCCCGCCCTTCACCATAGAAAATGCAGTAGCGCGCGCTGGTGAGTGCATGCGTCAGCGCCCGATCCAACAGAGAGATCGCCACATCGCCCTCAATTTTCATGACATGCCCCAGGCTGTGCGCCAACAGCAGCGTGTGTAGGGTACGTAAGGTATCAATGAATAATGAATGCGCGCCGTTGAAAGAGTGGATGTATCCCTGTCCGTCGCCCAAATCGGTCCAGCGATAGGCCTGTACCGCACCAGAACAGCGAACGGCTAACTGGTAATAGTCCCTGACGCCCGGATCTGTCGGCAGTTTTCCTTCCGCCATCAGGCGCAGTAACTGTCCATAAGTGCTGATTTGATTAAAGCCATGATCGTGTACGCCGAAATGAGTGATGTGCTGCGGCATATCGTGACGAATACGCGTCAGCGCCGTTTCCAGAAACGAGCGCTCGCCTGTAGCGTCAAACTGCAATAACGCGCTGCCGTACTCAAAACCCTGCGTCCAGTCCGTCCACCCTTTTGGTTGATAACGTCCGGCAATGGTGTGTACTGGCGCACCTTTGGTACGATCGGCAGTGGCGTCAATCGCAATGATTTTCCCGGCAGAGACATCCCACATACGTTCAATCGCGGGCAGCAAATCGTGAGGCGTCAGCGTATTATCAATCTTCATGACGATCTCCTGTATTATTAAGATGTTCCAGGCGTTTAACGAGAGTGCTTAAGGTTGTATCTACCGGTTGTCGCCACCAGTTTTCCGCAGAGAAAATCTCCACCTCATAAAGTCCCTGATAGCCGGTGTCGGCAATGGTTTGGCATAAATGAGAAAGGTTGATGACGCCGTCGCCCGGCATGCCGCGATCGGTCAACAGGTGGCGGGTAGGCACCAGCCAGTCACTGAGATGAAAAGCCAGCAGGCGCTGCATATTGGCTGCTCGCTGAAGTTGCGTGACGATATCGGGATCCCACCAGATGTGGTAAACGTCAGCGGCAATACCAACATCTGCTCCCAACCGTTCGCACAAACTCAGAGCCTGCGCCAGCGTGTTGATGCAGGCGCGATCGCCTGCATACATTGGGTGCAACGGTTCAATCGCCAGGCGAACATTTGCCATGCGCGCATGTTCCAGCATATCAGCGATGCCGTCTTCAACCTGCTGTCGGGCGTTGTCCAGATCTCTGGAACCGGCAGGCAAACCACCGACCACCAGCACCAGACAGGCAGCTTCCAGCGCTGCGGCTTCGTCAATCGCCCGCAGATTATCCACACGAATTTTTTCACGTTCAGTACGGCTGGCGGCAGGAAACATTCCGCCACGGCACAATCCGCTCACCTGTAATCCCGCATCACGAATCAGACGACTGGCCTGGGATAAACCGATTTCCGCCACCTTGTCGCGCCAGGGAGCAATGCCGCCAAAACCGTATTTCACACATCCCTGAACGGCATCATGCAGCGACGCGCCAGGCCCCAACGTGGCAGTGTTCAGGGAAAGATGTTGCGGAGTCAGCGTGAGCGGGCGCATAGCGACTCCTTATCGGCCAAACCGAAGAAATGAATAAACTCCGCCAGTTGTCCTTCAATCATCGGTTTGCCATTGACAGCATGGCAGCCCGCACGTCGGGCATGGGCAAGCAGAGGGGTCTCAGCAGGGTGCATAATGATATCCACGACCTGCAACGATGGATTGAAGTCAGCGAATGGCGCAGGCAGGCCGTCATCAGGTTTCATACCTATGGGGGAACAGTTGATCAGCAGGTCAATGCCCGTCAGTTCAGCCGGGACGTCGCTGACGCGAGCGGGGTGTTGCGGATAGCTGGCGTTAATGCGTTGCGCCAGCGCCTGCGCTGCGTTGTCGTCAGGATCGCACAGAGTGACAGACGCCGCACCCGCCGCCAGCAGAGCAAACGCAACGGCAGCGCCGCTCCCGCCAGCGCCGAGTTGCTTCACATGCTGCCCTTTCAGTACAAAGCCCTGCCTGAGCAGGCCAACAGTAAGCCCCGTTCCGTCAAACATATCGCCATGCCATCCGCCATCTTCACAACGACGTAGTACATTGACGGCTCCCACGCGCAGCGCCTCTGCAGAAAGGGATTCCGTCAGCGCACAAGCGCGGACTTTATGCGGAACGGTGATCACCAGGCCATCCAGATTACTCAACTGCATTACGCCGCGCAGGCTGGCTTCAAACCCGCTAGTCGCCACCTGTAGCGGTACGCAGACCGCATTAATGCCGGTTTGTTGAAAAAATGAATTCAACAGCTCCGGGGTTTTGACCTGGGCAACCGGGTCGCCTGCGATGCCATACAGCCGGGTGCTGCCATTAATGACCATCGGTTTCATGGCTGTACCTTTGAGGATAATGACGCCAGTCGCGGGTGACATGAGCGGGGTTTGGCCGCCATCTCCGCAGACAATCCCATCGGTTCCGGCGAAAAGAGCCTGGCGTCCATCAACTTCAGTTCGGCTGCAATACGAGGACGGAAACGCATTTGCTGTAAAATATCGCGTTCCAGGTCAATGCCCGGCGCGATTTCAATTAATTCAAGCTCACCGTCCTTAACCTGGAATACCGCGCGTTCGGTCACAAACAGCGTGATCTGACCACGCTGGCTGGCGTAAGGACCGCTGTAGGAAACCTGCTGTAATTGGCTGACGAATTTTTGATGCGCACCTTCCTGCATAATCCGCAACTGCCCGTCCTGGCAAGCTACGCGAAGCCCTCCGGCGGTAAAGGTGCCACCGAAAACCATTTTTTTCGCATTCTGGCTAATATTGATAAATCCGCCCACGCCAATTAGCTTGTTGGCGAAACGGCTAATGTTGACGCTACCGCCGCCGTCAATTTCCGCCGCTGACAGGAAGGCGATATCAATGCCGCCACCATCGTAGAAATCGAATTGATAAGGTTGATCGATCATCGCGCTATAATTACGCGCCGCGCCAGCGTCCAGACCTGCGGCTGGCGCGCCGCCGATCAGCCCCTGCTCGTTAGTGAGGACGATCTGGTCGAGAATATTCTCTTCAGCGCCAACGAGACCGATACCCGTACAGATCCCCGAGCCAACGTTGCATACCGCCCCAGGCTGCAATTCCATAGCGCAGCGACGGGCGACGATTTTACGCTCATCCAGCGGCAACACCGGGAATCCATCAAGCGGAATGCGCAGTTCTCCGGTAAAGGCCGGGGCATTTGGACTTTGGTAGGTGACTGACTGCCCGGGATCGACAACCACCAAATCCACCAGCATTGCCGGAATTTTGACGCTTTTAGCGGGTAACGTGCCGCATTTGGCAATGCGTTTTACCTGGACTATCACTAACCCGCCGTTGCGCCGGGTAGCCTGAGCCATCGACAGCATGTCGCCAAAAATCGCTTCCTGCTCCATGGTGATATTGCCGTCTTCATCCGCCGTCGTGCCGCGTAAAAATGCGATATCAACGTGAAAGGGCTTGTAATAAAGCCACTCCTTACCGGCGATTTCTATCAGGCTAACGAGTTCCTCAGAACAGCACTCGCTTTGTCGACCTCCGCGTTGACGAGGATCGACGAAGGTATGCAGCCCGACATGGCTTATCAGGCCAGGCCGGCCAGCGGCCATTTCTCGGGTCAATTGCGAGAGCACGCCCTGCGGCAATGTCCAGGCTTCAATTTCATTATTCATCGCCATCTTCGCCAGCGGCGGGGAATCAACCAGCGTGCCGCAGACGACCCGTTTTAATAAACCAGGGTATGCCAATCGCGACGCCCCGCGAAAGGTACGATCACCCAGACCAACCGGATGAAACGCCGTAAGTTGTCGGGGGGAATTCTGCACCTGATAACGACGCTCCAGCGCTTCCAGCAATGCCTCTGGCGTAGCATGCCCCGCACCAGAACCACTGATCATCAGAGTATCTCCATCACATAGCAACGAAACGGCTTCATCCGCTGTAACAATTCGCATAACTATTCTCCATAGTGAAATGTTCAAATAAACCTACGTGTTAATATCGGCGGCAGTCATGCTTCCATCATGAATAGATAGAATTGAAATCCTTGTTCCTGTAGATCTATTTAATTTAACGTTAATTAAATTTCGGCAATATTAAATTGAAGAGGCTTGTTTTCCATTTGTTGGTAATGAAATAGATTCTGTTTCATGATGACGCGACAGGTGTTGGCCCAGTCCGACAGAAACAGCAGTTAGCAGACAGAAAAAACCCAAATAAACCATAACATAGGTTGGCCTACCGTCGGCCAGTGCAACTAATGCGGTTGCAATAAAGGGCGTCGGGCCGCCAATCACCGCGCCAGAACACTCACGACACATCGCAATACCTGAAAAACGGTATTTTGTGGGGAAAAGGTTAGATAAAAATGCCCCTTGCGCTCCGCCGGTACATCCCCAACTAATACCATAAATAACGCTGACGCCCAGCGTTGCAAATAAGGTATCTTTGGTATCAACCAAATAAAAGAGCGGATAAACGAAGCAAAGGGCAAATAATGCGCCGCAGATATATATTTTCGCACTACCAAAACGATCGGATAACCAACCGCCTATTGGGCCGCAAATCAGCGTAAATGTAAGAGCAATAATTAATACAATGAGTCCATCTGATTTCGGCATGCCTAAAGTATTAATCATATAACTTAGCGCAAACGTATTCAGTACATAGGTTAGCGCCTGGTGTCCGCCCATCGCAAAAAAACCACAAAGCAGTTCACGTGGGCTTTCCTTGAATAACTGACGGATCGGCGCTTTTTGCTGTTGTTTCTGACTGTGCGCTTTTTCCATTGCCTGGACATATTCCGGTGTTTCATCCAGCTTGGTGCGAATGTACAATGCGACACCGAACAGCAGTACCGAAATCAGAAATGGAACTCGCCACACCCAACTTAATAAGATCTCTTCTGGTACCCACGAAAAAGCCAAAAAGGTGATAGTTGCAATCAGGACGCCGAAGTTTGTCGCCGTATTGGGAATCGAGGTAAAAAAGCCTCGTCGGTTGACTGGTGTATACTCTGCAACCAAAGTAATTGCTCCAGCCAATTCGGCACCGGCACCAAATCCCTGCAGCATACGTAGGAAAATAAGCAGTATCGGTGCCCATATTCCAATTGTCTGCCAAGTGGGAAGTATACCTATCCCCACAGTGGCAATTCCCATAACAGAAATACAAAAGATTAGCGCAGGTTTTCGCCCAAACTTATCACCAATATGGGAAATAACTACGCCACCGACTGGCCAGATAATAAAACCAATAGCGAATGTGGCAAATGCAGCCAGCGTCCCCCCTAGTTGACTCATCTCCGGGAAAAATAATTTGTTAATAATTAAACCAGAAGCGGCTGCATAAAGGCCATAATCATACCATTCAATAATTGTTCCCAATGTCGATGCAAAAATTGCACGTTTGACATTTTTATTCGTCCTGTATTCTTGTGATGATGCCTGACTCATAGAACATTCTCCTGCATATAGGGTAAGATGTTCTTCTTCACAGCATAATAAGAAGATCGTTTTGCCTTACATTTTTTTTACCATCCGATTGATTAGTGTGCTGATGTGATTGCACAATAATTTCTCTTTGCAAACAAATGCCCTATGGCCGCTGTTTACTGAATGCAGCCGTTCCTTGTTGGTAATTACCCACAGCAAAACAGAGTGTCGTAAGCTCATTTTCATATTGCATCCCCGCTTCAAGCGGCATAGACAATGCACCCCGCACAGCGCTTTTCACTGCCTGTACCGCCAGTGGATTATGCTCAGCCAACTTCTGACACAAGATCATCGCTGTGTCATTAACTGTATCATCAGCCACCAAAAATTCGACCAGCCCAATACGCCAGGCTTCCTGCGCATCAATATTGTCGCCGCTTAACAGTAAACGCATCGACTGACCGTACCCGACTAAACGGGGAAGAAATTGTGATGCGCCGCCCCCCCCAACCCAGCCACGGATAACCTCCGGCGCGCCAAATTTGGCGCCATGACCAGCAATACGAATATCCGCCGCCAGCATCATTTCCAGACCACCGCCCAATACCCAACCTCTCAGTGCAGCAACCACCGGTTTGCGGGCGCGACGTACCGTTGTACCGTAATCGATACGCTGGCGGAAATCGGCCGCGGATGGGTAGCTATCCAGCGCCTTTAAATCGCTACCCGCGCAAAATGCCCGCTCACCTTCGCCACGAAGCAGTATTACACGGATATCTTCATCATCATTGAGTTGCGTAAAACAATGCGCCAGTACTTCACTCATTTCTGGCGTCATTGCATTCATTTTTTCCGGCCGATTGATCACCACTTCGGCAATCGCCCCGTGTCGATGTACTACAATTTGATTGTTCATTGTCTGTTCCTGTATAGAAAAAACACTCTCAGATTGCTGACAAAACACCTTGTTTTATTGCCGGACGACGCCTTGCCAGACAAAATATCAAGTAAATTCAAAAAATTATGAACACGTCATAGAACCGATAAGCCTGCGCCATTGGACGACAAGGGTTTTGTCATCGGTTTCCCTTCTGCGTTTATATTTATACTTACTTACTAGTAAGTAAGTAGTGATCGGCGTAACATTTTTATCACGTCGTATTCAATATGCTTTCAGAGAAGTCATTCGCAAAAACAGACAATGTGCTATGAATCAGGAGGATCTATGCAGAAAGTGGCTCTTATTACTGGCGGAAGTAAAGGCATTGGTTATGAGGCAGCAAAAGCGCTGCGCCAGATGGATTACATTGTGATTATTGTCGCCCGCCATGCGGAACAACTCATTCTTAACGAGGGTCATTCATCCCCAGAGCGCTTTGTCGCAATCAACGCGGATATCACCGTTCCCTTCGAGGTTGAACGCCTGTTCCAACAAATTCAACACAGATTTGGTCGGTTGGATCTGCTGTTTAATAATGCCGGAATTAATAGCCCCAGCAAATCTGTAGAAGAGATCACCGTTGAAGAGTGGTTACACGTATTTAATATCAATGTGCACGCCAGTTTTCTTTGCGCCAGAGAAGCAATCCGATTGATGAAACAGCAGCGACCAATGGGGGGAAGGATCATTAACAATGCGTCTATTTCTTCTGTCACACCCCGCCTGTTCAGCGCCGCTTATACTTCTTCGAAACACGCGATAACGGGTTTAACTAAGTCTATCGCCCTCGATTGTCGAAAATTTAATATCGCTTGCGGACAAATCAATATTGGTAATGCGCGAACGCAGATGTCGGAACGTATGTCTGAAGGTGTTCTGCAAGCAGATGGGAATATACGAGTCGAACCCGTAATAGATGTGGCTGATGTCACGGCGGCAATCCAAATGATAGCCACCTTACCAACAACCACGAATGTGCTCGAATTAACTATCATGGCAAATGAAATGCCTTTTGTTGGACGTGGCTAGCGATCGTACTCATCTTCCAGTTGCCGACGTTCCTGATCAAGCTGGCGTTGGCGATCGTCCAGTTGTCTGCGGCGATCTTCAAACTGGCGGCGACGATCGTCATATTGCCTGCGGCGATCGTCGCTCACTTCACGCTGCCAGCCGTCGTCGCGCGAATCGTCATAGTCTCGCCCACCGTCAGGGTTATAAGCGTCGTTAATCGCCTGCTGAATATTGCCAATCGTGTCGTCGATAATATCGGCCTGGGCCGGAACGGTGGTCAGCGTGAGCAGGGTGAATAAAAGAAATAGCGGAAAGCGTTTCATTAGCCAACCTCAAAAAGAAACTCTATCCACATTAGTCATTACTCATCCATGCAAGTAGTGGATGAATCTCAATTTCTCCGCT
>OJJG01000024.1_pt1 | contig 73016 bp, 59 predicted proteins | sample 1596291 | NCBI WGS metagenome assembly OJJG01 (sample SAMEA4350149, study PRJEB24818) | metagenome | biome: human; feature: gut; material: faeces | place: Denmark | collected 2013-09 | reverse complement strand
ATCGCAGATTTGTGTTTAATCAGTCGTAACTGCAACAACGTACACGTTCTGGGCTTTAGTTTTTTACCGGGAGGGGCGTGGCCCCCGAATCCCAACACTACCCTCTTCGTCGGCAGCGTCAGATGGGAATAAGAGACAGCTTGAACACCCTCTCCCCTTTGGGGAGAGGGCCGGGGCGAGGGGCGAGGGGAAAGGTTTAGAACTAAAGGAACAACGATGACAAATCTAAAAAAGCGCGAGCGAGCGAGAACGAATGCATCGTTAATCTCTATGGTGCAGCGTTTTTCTGATATCACCATCATGGTCGGCGGACTGTGGGCGGTGTGTTGGGTCAGCGGGCAGCCGTTCTTATACATGCACTTGCTGATGGCGTTGATTGCGCTGGTGGTGTTTCAGATGATCGGCGGCATGACCGATTTCTATCGTTCATGGCGTGGCGTCAAAATGACCACCGAACTGATGCTGCTGCTCCAGAACTGGACCTTAAGCCTGATTTTCAGCGCAGGCCTGGTGGCGTTCAGCCATGATTTTGATAATCGGCTTGTGACCTATCTCTGCTGGTATCTGTTAACCAGCGTTGGCATGGTGGTCTGCCGCTCGCTGATCCGCTTTGGCGCGGGCTGGCTGCGCAACCGTGGGTATAACCGTCGCTTTGTTGCCGTGGCGGGCGACCTGCCGGTGGGACAGGTGTTGCTCGACAGCTTCCGCAAAGAGCCGTGGTTAGGTTTTGAAGTGGTCGGCGTTTATCACGACGCGAAGCCCGGCGGCGTACCATCTGACTGGGCGGGCAGCTACGAACAGCTGATAGAAGACGCGAAAGCCGGCAAAATACACAACGTCTACATCGCCATGCAGATGAAAGATGAATCCCGCATCAAGACACTGATGCGCGAGCTGGCCGATACCACCTGCTCGGTGATCCTCATCCCTGACGTGTTTACCTTCAATATTCTCCACTCCCGTATTGAAGAGGTGAACGGGGTACCGGTTGTTCCGTTGTACGACACGCCGCTGTCGGGGATTAACCGCGTGCTGAAGCGCGTGGAGGATATCGTACTTTCGTCCCTGATCCTGCTGCTCATCTCCCCGGTGCTGTGCTGCATTGCGCTGGCGGTGAAGCTCAGCTCTCCAGGGCCGATCATCTTCCGTCAGACCCGCTACGGCATGGACGGTAAGCCGATCATGGTGTGGAAATTCCGCTCCATGAAGGTGATGGAGAACGACAAGGTGGTGACCCAGGCGACGCAGAACGATCCGCGCGTCACCCGCGTGGGTAACTTCCTGCGCCGTACCTCGCTCGATGAGCTGCCGCAGTTCATCAACGTGTTCACCGGCGGGATGTCCATCGTCGGGCCGCGTCCTCACGCTGTTGCCCACAACGAGCAGTATCGCACCCTGATTGAAGGCTACATGCTGCGCCATAAGGTGAAGCCGGGCATCACCGGCTGGGCGCAGATTAACGGCTGGCGCGGCGAGACCGACACGCTGGAAAAAATGGAAAAACGCATCGAGTTCGACCTGGAGTACATCCGCGAGTGGAGCCTCTGGTTCGATATCAAGATTGTTTTTCTGACCATTTTCAAAGGCTTCGTGAACAAAGCGGCGTACTAAGATGAGCTTACGAGAAAAAACCATCAGCGGCGCAAAATGGTCAGCCATGGCCACCATCGTCATCATTGGCCTCGGCCTGGTGCAGATGACGGTGCTGGCGCGCATTATCGATAACCACCAGTTTGGTCTGCTGACCGTCTCGCTGGTGATTATCGCCCTGGCCGATACGCTGTCGGACTTTGGTATCGCCAACTCCATTATCCAGCGCAAAGAGATCAGCCATCTGGAGCTGACCACCCTCTACTGGCTGAACGTCGGGCTGGGTATCTTCGTCTTTGTGCTGGTGTTCCTGCTGAGCGATGTGATTGCCGGCGTGCTGCATAACCCGGACCTGGCGCCGCTGATGCGCACCCTGTCGTTTGCTTTCGTGGTGATCCCGCACGGGCAGCAGTTCCGCGCGCTGATGCAGAAAGAGCTGGAGTTCAATAAGATAGGCATGATTGAAACCAGCGCCGTGCTGGCGGGCTTTACCTTCACCGTGGTCAGCGCCCATTTCTGGCCGCTGGCGATGACCGCCATTCTCGGCTACCTCGTTAACTCTGCCGTGCGCACGCTGCTGTTTGGCTTCTTTGGCCGCAAGATTTATCGCCCGGGACTGCATTTTTCGCTGGCGTCTGTTTCATCCAACCTACGCTTCGGCGCGTGGCTGACGGCAGACAGCATTATCAACTATGTGAATACTAACCTCTCTACGCTGGTGCTGGCGCGCATTCTGGGCGCGAGCGTCGCGGGCGGCTACAACCTGGCGTATAACGTCGCGGTTGTCCCGCCGATGAAGCTCAACCCAATCATTACCCGCGTGCTGTTCCCGGCGTTCGCCAAAATTCAGGACGATACCGAGAAGCTGCGCGTGAACTTTTACAAGCTGCTCTCCGTGGTGGGGATCATCAACTTCCCGGTACTGCTGGGGCTGATGGTGGTCGCCAGCAATTTCGTACCGCTGGTGTTTGGCGAGAAGTGGAACAGCATCATCCCGATCCTGCAACTGCTGTGCGTTGTGGGGCTGCTGCGCTCGGTGGGGAATCCAATTGGTTCTCTGCTGATGGCGAAGGCGCGCGTGGATATCAGCTTCAAGTTCAACGTGTTTAAAACCTTCCTGTTTATTCCGGCAATTATTATGGGCGGGCACATGGCGGGCGCCATTGGCGTGACGCTCGGCTTCCTGCTGGTGCAGATCGTCAATACCGTGCTGAGCTACTTCGTGATGATCAAACCGGTGCTGGGCTCCAGCTACCATCAGTACATTCTCAGCCTGTGGCTGCCGTTTTATCTCTCCTTACCGACTCTGGCGGTGAGCTACGGGCTGGGCGTGGTGCTCAACGGGCATCTGCCGCTGGCGGCGCTGCTTGCGGTGCAGGTCGCGGCAGGCGCGCTGGCATTCGGCGTGATGATTGTACTGTCACGCAATGCGCTGGTGGTTGAGATAAAGCGCCAGTTTTGCCGTAACGAAAAAATGAAAACGCTGCTTCGCGCAGGCTAATTTTACGAGGCCATTATGAAATTACTTATTCTTGGCAACCATACCTGCGGCAACCGTGGCGACAGCGCCATCCTGCGCGGTTTATTGGATGCAATTAACACCCTTAAGCCTGAGACAGAAGTGGATGTGATGAGCCGTTATCCGGTCAGCTCATCCTGGTTACTGAACCGCCCGGTGATGGGCGACCCGCTCTATAGCCAGATGAAACAGCACAACAACGCTGCGGGCGTGATGGGGCGCGTGAAGAAAGTACTGCGTCGCCGCTACCAGCATCAGGTGCTGCTTTCTCGCGTAACCGACACCGGCAAGCTGCGCAACATCGCCATCGCGCAGGGCTTTACCGATTTCGTGCGTCTGCTGTCCGGCTATGACGCTATTATTCAGGTGGGCGGCTCGTTCTTCGTCGACCTGTACGGCGTGCCGCAGTTTGAGCATGCGCTCTGCACCTTTATGGCGAAAAAACCGCTGTTTATGATTGGCCACAGCGTCGGGCCGTTCCAGGATCCGCAGTTCAACCAGCTGGCGAACTATGTCTTCGGCCACTGTGACGCGCTGATCCTGCGTGAATCGGTCAGCCTCGACATGATGAAGCGTAGCGAAATCGACACCACCAAAGTGGAGCACGGCGTAGACACCGCCTGGCTGGTAGATCATCAGGATGACAGCTTCCAGGCCAGCTACGCTGTACAGCACTGGCTGGACGTGGCGGCAAAACAGAAAACCGTCGCCATTACCCTGCGTGAACTTGCGCCCTTCGATAAACGCCTCGGCACGACTCAGGCGGCGTATGAAAAAGCCTTTGCCGAGGTGGTGAACCGCGTGCTGGACAGCGGTTACCAGGTGCTGGCGCTCTCCACCTGTACCGGTATCGACAGCTACAACAAAGATGACCGCATGGTGGCGCTCAACCTGCGTAACCTGGTCAACGACCCGTCCCGCTACCACGTGGTGATGGACGAACTGAACGACCTGGAGATGGGCAAGCTGCTCTCCGCCTGCGACCTGACCGTGGGCACGCGTCTGCACTCGGCCATTATCTCGATGAACTTCGGCACGCCAGCCATCGCCATCAACTACGAACACAAGTCCGCGGGCATTATGCAGCAGCTCGGTATGCCGGAAATGGCCGTCGATATTCGTCATCTGCTGGACGGTTCGCTGGGTGCGATGGTGGGCGACACGCTCGGCCAGTTGCCTGCGATCAACGAACGTCTGGCGGTGGCGGTGAAAGCCGAACGCGAAAAAGGTATTGGCATGGTGAAATCCGTCCTCGACCGCGTCCGGGAGGGGAAATGAAGGTTGGTTTCTTCTTACTGAAATTTCCGCTGTCGTCTGAAACTTTTGTGCTGAACCAAATCACCGCGTTTATCGATATGGGGTATGACGTGGAGATTATCGCCCTGCAAAAGGGCGATACGCAAAACACCCATGCGGCGTATACCCAGTATGGGCTGGAGGCGAAAACCCGCTGGTTGCAGGACGAACCCGCCGGACGGATGAACAAACTGCGCCATCGCGCTGGCCAGACGCTGCGCGGCCTTCATCGCGCCTCGACGTGGCGGGCGCTGAATATGTCGCGCTATGGGGCGGAGGCCCGCAACCTGATCTTATCCGCCATTTGCGGGCAAACGGCCCAGCCGTACCGGGCCGATGTCTTTATCGCTCACTTTGGCCCGGCTGGCGTCACGGCGGCAAAACTGCGTGAGCTGGGGGTGATTGACGGCAAAATCGCCACCATTTTCCACGGTATCGATATCTCCAGCCGTGAAGTGCTGAACCACTACACGCCGGAATATCAGCAGCTGTTTCGCCGTGGTGACATGATGCTGCCGATAAGCGACCTGTGGGCCGGGCGCCTGAAAACCATGGGGTGCCCGAGCGAGAAAATCACCGTTTCACGCATGGGCGTGGACATGGAACGCTTCACCCAGCGACCCGTCAAGGTGCCGGGCAAGCCGCTGCAAATTATCTCTGTTGCCCGCCTGACCGAAAAGAAAGGGCTGCACGTAGCCATCGAAGCCTGTCGCCAGCTGAAGGCGCGTGGTGTGGACTTCCACTATCGCATCCTGGGTATCGGGCCGTGGGAGCGTCGCCTGCGCACGCTGATCGAACAGTATCAGCTGGAAGACGTGGTGGAGATGCCGGGCTTCAAGCCGAGCCACGAAGTGAAAGCCATGCTCGATGAGGCGGATGTGTTCCTGCTGCCTTCCGTAACCGGCGCTGACGGCGATATGGAAGGCATTCCCGTGGCGCTGATGGAGGCGATGGCCGTCGGCATTCCGGTGGTCTCGACGTTACACAGCGGCATCCCGGAGCTGATCACCTCTGAGCATTCCGGCTGGCTGGTCCCTGAAAACAATGCGCTGGCGCTGGCGGACCGTCTGGCCGCGTTCAGCGATATCGATCAGCAGACGCTGATCCCTGTGCTGCAAAATGCGCGGCAAAAAGTTGAAGCAGAATTCAATCAGCAGGTGATTAATCGCCAGTTAGCGAGCCTGCTGCAAACGCTGTAACGCTGAGGTTGTATGCTGAATAAGATTACCCGACGCCGATTTGTCTCTTCTTTATCCGTCCTGGCTGCCATGCCGCTGCTGTCACCCCGCGCTGTGCGGGCGGCAACCGGGAAGACGGTTTCTGTCGATCGTTACAACAATAACGACTGGATCGCCGCCTTCAGGCAGGCATTTGCCGAGGGCGATACCGTTGTTGTTCCCGCCGGGTTAACCTGTGAAAACATCAATACCGGCATTTTCATTCCTGATGGCAAAACCCTGCTGATCCGCGGTGCGCTGAAGGGCAACGGGCGCGGGCGGTTTGTGCTTCAGGAGGGCTGCAAGGTCATTGGGGAAGGAGAAGGGCGCACGCATAACATCACGCTGGACGTGCGTGGCTCCGACTGTGTCATTAAAGGGCTGGCGATGAGCGGCTTCGGCCCCGTCACCCAGATCTACATCGGCGGTAAAAAGCGGCGAGTGATGCGCAACCTGCTCATCGATAACATCACCGTGACGCAGGCCAACTACGCGATCCTGCGTCAGGGGTTCCACAATCAGGTGGACGGTGCGCGCATTACCAACAGTAAATTCAGCCGCTTGCAGGGTGACGCGATTGAGTGGAACGTGGCGATTAACGACCGCAACATCCTGATCTCTGACCACGTGATCGATAACATCAACTGCACCAACGGCAAGATCAACTGGGGCATAGGCATTGGGCTGGCCGGCAGTACGTACGACAATGATTATCCGGAACAGCAGACCGTTAAAAACTTCGTGGTGGCGAATATCACCGGCAGCAACTGTCGGCAGCTGGTGCATGTCGAAAACGGTAAACACTTTGTGATCCGTAATATCAAGGCCAGCAATATTACCCCTGACTTCAGTAAAAAGGCCGGAATTGATAACGCGACAGTAGCTATTTATGGCTGTGATAATTTCGTTATTGATAATGTCGATATGGTCAACAGCGCCGGAATGCTAATTGGCTATGGCGTGATCAAGGGCGATTATCTGTCGATACCGCAGAACTTCAAACTTAACGATATTCGCCTGGATAACCGACAGCTTGCCTATAAGCTGCGCGGGATACAGATTTCCTCCGGCAATGCCACGTCGTTTGTTGCCATCACCAACGTTGAGATGCAGCGGGCAACGCTTGAGCTGCATAACAAACCCCAGCACCTTTTCTTACGTAATATCAACGTGATGCAGGAGTCAACGACGGGGCCGGCTTTGAAGATGAACTTCGATTTGCGCAAAGACGTGCGCGGGAAATTTATGGCTAAAAACGAGACGTTGCTGTCGCTTGCGAACATAAAAGCGGTTAATGAAAAGGGGCAGAGCTCGGTGGATATTGATCGGGTCGATCAACATGTGGTGAATACGGAACGGTTGAATTTTGCGCTGCCGCACAGGTAATCATCCAGACTATTTTGCGACAATTCCTGGAACGAAATCGCGATCTATTCAGATTACAACTACTGTAATTTGTGGTGGGGTGACCTAGGATTACTTCATATTTACGGCAAAACATGCTGGCGAAAACAGGTTTAAAAGCTATAATTCGTCAACCATTTTAAGGTGGAAGAAATAATGATTAATTTGAAAGCAGTCATACCGGTAGCGGGTCTGGGCATGCATATGTTGCCAGCCACGAAGGCAATTCCTAAAGAGATGCTGCCGATCGTTGACAAGCCGATGATTCAGTACATCGTCGACGAGATTGTTGCTGCAGGGATCAAAGAAATCGTTCTGGTGACGCACTCTTCGAAGAATGCGGTAGAGAACCACTTCGACACCTCTTATGAACTCGAAGCGTTGCTTGAGCAGCGCGTTAAGCGTCAGCTTCTGGCGGAAGTTCAGTCTATCTGCCCTCCTGGCGTGACCATCATGAACGTGCGTCAGGCGCAGCCGCTGGGTCTGGGCCACTCGATCCTGTGCGCGCGTCCGGTCGTAGGCGATAACCCGTTTATCGTGGTACTGCCCGATATCATCATTGATACCGCCTCTGCCGATCCGCTGCGTTACAACCTGGCGGCAATGGTTGCACGCTTCAACGAAACGGGTCGCAGCCAGGTGCTGGCGAAACGTATGAAGGGTGATCTCTCTGAGTACTCAGTTATTCAGACTAAAGAGCCGCTGGAGTCGGAAGGGCAGGTGAGCCGGATCGTTGAGTTTATCGAAAAACCTGATCAGCCGCAGACCCTGGACTCCGACCTGATGGCAGTCGGCCGTTATGTGCTGAATGCCGATATCTGGGCTGAGCTGGAAAAAACCGAGCCGGGCGCCTGGGACCGTATCCAGCTGACCGATGCGATTGCTGAGCTGGCGAAGAAGCAGTCGGTTGATGCCATGCTAATGACCGGTGACAGCTATGACTGCGGTAAGAAAATGGGGTATATGCAGGCGTTTGTGAACTACGGTCTGCGTAACCTGAAGGAAGGGGCGAAGTTCAGAAGCCGGATTGAGAAGCTGCTGGCTAACGACTGATAGTCCTTCCGCAGTCTGAAAGACTTTATGCGCGGCAGCCATCATTTTGTTATGTTGTTACATAAACAAAATGATGGCTGCCGCTTTTTGTTATTAATTCCTGTGATAACAGAGAGTTACCTGCTTCAAATCTGGGCTGATTTGTAACGATTTGTGCTTGTTTCCGAATCCATTTAGGACGACAATTAACGCCAGTTTTTGTCTGAAATCAGACAGTCAATTTTATATTCAACACTCGCTCAGTGCACTGGTAGCTGTTAAGCCAGGGGCGGTAGCGTGCAAAAATTTCTAATCCTGAATTAATACCAGGATTAAGAACGCCAATATCTCGACATATCTACAAAACGGAATAGATAACGTGAAAATTCTTGTAACGGGTGGAGCCGGCTTTATCGGCTCAGCGGTTGTACGACATATTATTACCAATACCCAGGATGAAGTCGTCAACTTGGATAAACTGACGTATGCCGGTAACCTGGAATCCCTTAACGATGTCAGCGCCAGCGAACGTTATGTGTTTGAGCATGCGGATATTTGTGATAAAGCGGCTATGGACCGTATTTTTGCTGAGCATAAACCGGATGCGGTTATGCACCTGGCGGCAGAAAGCCACGTTGACCGTTCCATTACCGGCCCGGCGGCATTTATTGAAACCAACATTGTTGGGACCTATGTGCTTCTGGAAGCTGCCCGTGCTTACTGGTCAACGCTCGATGACGCAGCGAAAAAAGCGTTTCGCTTCCATCATATCTCCACCGATGAAGTTTACGGCGATCTGCCGCACCCGGATGAACATCCGGCATCCTCAGAGCTTCCGCTGTTTACCGAAACCACTGCCTATGCGCCAAGCAGTCCGTACTCTGCGTCCAAAGCGTCCAGCGACCATCTGGTTCGTGCCTGGTTGCGCACCTACGGTTTCCCGACGATTGTCACCAATTGTTCAAACAACTACGGTCCGTATCATTTCCCGGAAAAACTGATCCCGCTGGTTATCCTGAACGCGCTGGACGGCAAGGCTCTGCCGATTTATGGCAAAGGCGACCAGATCCGCGACTGGCTCTATGTAGAAGACCATGCGCGTGCGCTTTACACCGTAGTGACTCAGGGTAAACCGGGAGAGACTTACAACATCGGTGGTCATAACGAAAAGCAGAACCTGGACGTTGTGCACACTATTTGCGATCTGCTGGATGAGATCGTGCCGAAAGAAGGCTCTTACCGCGACCAAATTACGTATGTTGCCGATCGACCAGGCCATGACCGCCGCTATGCGATTGATGCGCATAAAATTGGGGTGGAGCTGGGCTGGAAGCCTGAAGAGACGTTCGAAAGCGGAATACGTAAGACCGTGGAATGGTATCTGAGCAATCAGGAGTGGGTTAACAACGTTAAAAGCGGTGCTTATAAAACCTGGATCGAACAGAACTACGGGGAACGTCAATAATGAACATTCTTCTGTTCGGCAAAACAGGGCAGGTAGGCTGGGAGCTTCAGCGCGCGCTGGCTCCACTTGGCAATCTGATTGCGCTTGATGTGCATTCTAAAGACTACTGCGGTGATTTCAGCAACCCGGAAGGGATTGCTGAGACGGTTCGTAATATTAAACCTGACGTGATCGTCAACGCAGCCGCACACACCGCAGTGGATAAAGCAGAGTCGGAACCAGAGTTTGCGCAATTACTGAATGCGACAAGCGTTGAGGCTATCGCGAAAGAAGCTGCAAAGATCGGCGCCTGGGTTGTTCACTACTCCACGGATTACGTCTTCCCGGGTGATGGCGAAACCCCCTGGAGTGAAACGGATGCGACGGCACCACTGAATGTTTATGGTCAGACGAAACTGGATGGCGAGAAAGCATTGCAGGATAACTGCCCTAATCACCTGATTTTCCGTACAAGCTGGGTATATGCAGGTAAAGGCAACAATTTTGCTAAGACCATGCTGCGTCTGGCGAAAGAACGCAAAGAACTTTCCGTCATTAATGATCAGGTGGGTGCCCCAACAGGCGCTGAGCTGTTAGCCGACTGTACCGCCCACGCCATTCGTATCGCGATGATGAAACCAGAAGTTGCCGGGCTTTATCATCTGGTCGCTTCTAAGACGACAACCTGGTACGACTATGCGGCGTTGGTGTTTGAGGAAGCCCAAAAGGCAGGCGTTGAGTTGGCGATTGAAAAGCTGAATGCTGTACCAACTACGGCATATCCGACGCCTGCGCGTCGTCCGCATAACTCACGCTTAAATACCATGAAGTTCCAGCAGAACTTCAACCTGGTCTTGCCAGCATGGCAGGTTGGTGTGAAACGTATGCTTGCTGAGCTTTTCACGGCGCAATCCATTTAATCAATTGAAAAATGCCCGTTTACGGGCATTTCGTGTTTATAGAGAAATTATAATGGCTACACGTAAAGGTATTATCCTTGCCGGCGGATCCGGCACTCGTCTCTACCCTGTGACCATGGCTGTAAGCAAGCAACTGCTGCCAATTTACGACAAACCCATGATTTACTACCCGCTGTCTACGCTGATGCTGGCAGGGATTAAAGATATTCTGATCATCAGTACGCCGCAGGATACCCCGCGCTTTGAGCAGCTTCTGGGTGACGGTAGCCAGTGGGGGCTAAACCTTCAGTATAAGGTCCAGCCAAGCCCGGATGGACTGGCACAGGCCTTTATCATTGGCGAAGAGTTTATTGGTGACGATAGCTGTGCGCTGGTGCTGGGCGATAACATTTTCTATGGTCATGACTTGCCAAAACAGCTGGAAGCAGCAGTAAACAAAGGTGACGGTGCAACCGTATTCGCTTACCACGTCAACGATCCTGAACGTTATGGCGTGGTAGAGTTCGATAAAGATGGCACGGCAATCAGCCTGGAAGAGAAACCGCTCGAGCCGAAGAGCAACTATGCCGTTACGGGACTCTATTTCTACGATAACGATGTAGTGGAAATGGCAAAGAACCTGAAGCCTTCTGCGCGCGGTGAGCTGGAAATTACTGACATCAACCGTATTTATCTGGAGCAGGGTCGTCTGTCTGTTGCAATGATGGGCCGTGGGTATGCGTGGCTGGATACCGGTACACACCAGAGCCTGATCGAGGCAAGCAACTTTATTGCGACGATTGAAGAGCGTCAGGGATTGAAAGTGTCCTGCCCGGAAGAGATTGCGTATCGCAAAGGGTTTATTGATGCAGAGCAGGTGAAGAAACTGGCTGAACCATTGAAGAAAAATGCCTATGGCCAGTACCTGCTGAAGATGATTAAAGGTTATTAAGACATGAACGTAATTAAAACTGATATTCCTGATGTGCTGATTTTTGAACCGAAAGTATTTGGTGACGATCGTGGTTTTTTCTTTGAAAGTTTCAGCCAGAAAGTGTTTGAAGAGGCGGTAGGGCGTAAAGTTGAGTTTGTGCAGGACAATCATTCAAAATCCTGTAAAGGCGTTCTGCGTGGTCTACATTATCAACTTGAACCCTATGCACAGGGCAAACTCGTGCGTTGTGTCGCTGGGGAAGTATTTGATGTAGCGGTTGATATTCGAAAATCTTCGCCAACGTTTGGGAAATGGGTTGGTGTGAATCTTTCTGCTGAAAATAAACGGCAGCTTTGGATCCCTGAAGGGTTTGCCCATGGATTTTTGGTGTTGAGTGATACGGCTGAGTTTGTTTATAAAACGACGAATTATTATCACCCTGAAAGTGATAGAGGGCTAATTTGGAATGATTCAGACCTCCAAATTGACTGGCCTCTCGAGAATGCACCTTTGCTTTCTACGAAGGATATTCAACAGCCAACCTTCAAATCCCTCTGAACAAAGCATAAACCCTACAGATTTATTATTTTTTGTAGGGTTTAGCCTTTTTATAAGATCATGAGAAAATTTATCAGAGATGTACCCCTTAAATCTATTTTTCATCTTTTTCTAGTAAGAGGCAGTATTTATCTCTTTCCATTTATCACATTACCAGTGATTACACGGAGCCTTGGTGTAACGCAATTTGGTATATTATCCATATTTCTTGCTGCTCAACAATATCTAATAATGCTAGTAGAATATGGTTTCACATTAACAGGCGCGAGGGATATTTCCAGAGCGTTACATAAACACGACGAAAACAAAATACTCAGTGAAATTTTAAAGTGCCGATTTTTGATTTTTCTAGTTTGTACTATCCTTGTGGTTGCTACTTATTTTCTCCTTCCTGAGTATGGATATTCATTTTGTTACATAATATTATTAATGACAGTTTTAAGCTCTGTCTGTAACCAAACTCACTTTTTTATTGGAAAGGAGAGAACTGGTTTTATAGTTATATCAACTGCCATAGCAAGAATTGTATCAATTTTACTTGTGGTCCTGTTTGTAAGAAATAAAGATGATATATACATTGCGATGCTCGCATATTCTTTAAACGTTGCTTTACCCAATGTACTTTCTTTGTATTATTTGCAATCTGCATTAAAATATAATTCCTTCTATAAAACTTCCTGGGAAGAATTAGCATTAAGATTCAAAAGTGGTTTTGATATTTTCATCTCAAATGTTTTTACTAATGTGTACAGCACATTAACACTGATTTATCTGGGTTCTGTTCGCGGACCAACAGAAACGGGTTATTATTCGAGTGCTGAAAAATTAAAGGCGGCAGCACAAGGGGTTCTTTCACCTATTGCGCAAGCTTTTTTTCCGAGAATATCTAAAAAAGAAGGCCGAGAGTTTTATCTATTGTGGCGTAAGTCAACGTTAATACTTGTTGGCTTTTCGGTAGTGATTGCTACTGGCTTGTTATTATTAAGTCAGTTAATTTATAAAATATTTTTAGGACAGCAGTATTTCGCTGGCCTACCTATTTATTATATATTGTCATTTAGTATAATTTCTATATCTTTCGGCATGGCATATGCGCAGAACTTGTATTTGACTCAAGGTAAAACCAAACTTCTAAGGATGATATATTTTGTGGTTTCGATCCTCCACATAATACATATGCCTTTGTTAGTTCATTTCTTCGGAGCTATCGGCGCAGCACTATCGGTATTAATCACTGAAACCCTTGCTTCGTTGCTCATGTATATTTTCAGAAAAAAATGCTTCTTATGGAGTCAAACTTGAAGATTTTCGCATTAATTGTGACGTATAATCCAGACTTAAATTCCTTTAGCAAAAACCTTGATGCTATTAATAATCAAGTAGAAAAGGTAATTATTGTCGATAATAGCAATGATGCTACTTGCCAGGATAACCTCAAAGCCTATCTTAAAGAAAAAAATGACACTATACTCATTCAACCAAAAGAAAATTTAGGTATCGCTTATGCACAAAATATTGGTTTTGTGCAAGCTATTAAGGATAATGCAGACTATATTGTAACTTTCGATCAGGATTCATCTGTAGAAGACGGTTTAATTGCAGAACTTTATAACGAGTACAAAAAAGTCGAAGCATTAAATGGCATTAAAATTGCTTGTATTGGACCATCAGTTATCAATGAAAGAAACAATACCCGGTATGATAAATATTTCCGAAATAGTACTAATGTAAATGATTCTGTATATAGTGTTAAATCTATTATTTCTTCAGGTACACTATATAATGTAAATGTCTTTGCTGCCATAGGCTTAAACAAAGCAGAATGGTTCATTGATTCTATCGATATTGAATGGTGTTATAGAGCAAGATATCTGGGTTATCATGTGTTAATGACAACTAAGGTTGCTATGAAACATAATCTTGGCGCTAAAGATATGCATCTTCCGTTAGGGAAATCTATTAATATCGGCTCTCCATTTAGATTGTATTATGTTTATCGTAATTGGGTTTTTTCACTTCGAGAGCCTCAATTCGAATTAGCCTATAAACTTAAATTATTGATTTTGATGCCTATTAAGTTCATTATTTTCGCTAACGTATCGCCACGCAAATCAAGGATGTCCTTTATGCTGCGTGGTTTTAAAGATGGCGTGATGAAAAAACATTCTTTTTTAAAATAAGTTTATTAAATGAAAATTTCGATCACTGCAAACACCAGTTGGTATATTTATAATTTCCGCAGAAATACTATTTTGGCACTAATAAATAGTGGGCATGAAATAATTGCGGTATCATCTGATCTTGATTATAAAGACAAATTAGAATCATTGGGCTGTAAATATGTTCAAATCGAAATGCAGAGATGGGGTAAAAACCCGTTCTTCGATTTAAAAACAATCTATGATTTCTATAAGATCTTCAAAAAAGAAAAGGTAGAACTAACATTAAATTTCACACCAAAAAATAACATATATGCAAGTTATGCTGCGAGCTTTCTCAATATTAAAATTATTAATAACATAGCTGGTCTTGGCGTAGTCTTTATTGAAAATAACCTTTTTTCTCGGCTTGTTTCATTTCTGTATAAAACAAGTCAAAAAAAAGCGGACTATATCTTCTTTCAAAATAATGATGATAAACAGCTTTTTATCGATTTAGGAATCGTGCGCTCCGAAAATTGTGATCGGTTGCCTGGGTCAGGTGTTGATCTATCGCGCTTTGAATATTCTGCTATGAGTACTTCTAATAAAATTAGATTTTTATTAGTAGCTCGATTAATTGCAGAAAAAGGTGTCCGTCTATATGCTGAAGCAGCCAAAGAATTAAAAAAACGTTATTCTAATTTAGAATTTTGTTTGTTGGGACCATTAGATACATGTAGTGCTTCCGCTATAAAAAGTGATGAAATTGAAGCATGGCAAAACCAAGAAATAATCAATTATTTGGGGTTTACTGATCATGTTGAAAATGAATTAAAACTTTCTGATTGCATAGTACTTCCTTCATATTACAGAGAAGGTGTACCTAAGTCGCTTTTAGAAGCAGCCGCGATTGGTAGGCCAATAATTACTACAGACAATGTAGGATGTAAAGAGGTTGTTGATGATGGCGTCAATGGTTTCCTGTGTGAACCAAGATCTATGACTAGCCTCATGTATAATCTTGAAAAATTCATTTTATTATCGCCTATTGAAAAAGAAAAAATGAGCGCGAAAAGCAGAGAGAAAGTCCAGAAAGAATTTGATGAAAAGATTGTTATTAAAAAGTATTTAGATGTTATAAATAACTTATCGAATCATATTTAAGAAGATGGTGTTTCTATTAGAACTTTTACATCGTCCTTTTGAGAAAATTGGATGACCTTAAATACAATTAATGTACAATGAATGATTTTATATAAATCAAAAAAATATCCACGGCTTGATTTATATCTGTCGTCAAGATTTTATGTTGATAATTTTATTAAAGAATTGATTTTTTTAATATGTGAAGAATAAATTTTGATGCCTTTGTTTTGTATTCATTGTATTTATTATTCTCAAAGATTTTGCTGTTAATATTATATTTTTCAACCATGTATATTTATGCAATAACTTTTGCTAATACAAGCTATTAAATAAGAATAAATGCTCTGAATGAGAGATGACGTCTAGAATCACTATCATACGAATAGATATGCTATAACCTACATTAAGTAATTTATCAGTTATTTATTTTTTAGGTATATGGGCTTGCCAAAACAGCATGGAGTCGGAAATATGCCCTGGATTTTTTTAATTATATTTAGTTTATTCTGTGTAGCTGTATGCGCGATTAATCAAAGTTATTCAAAGGTAATGTCTTTTGCTCTAACTGCAATGTTCACTGTATTTTTTACTATTTATTACTTTAATGGTGTGGATTGGTTAAATTATTATTATGTCTTTGATTATTTCAAGGGCGCATTTGATATTCGATATGATTTGCTTTTCAATACTTATTTATATATCGCTGCAAATTTTATTGGTGTATTTCAGCTTGTAATATTTATTTTTTATTTCTTTTCTTTCTTTTTACTCTATAAATTGACAAAAAATAGTTGTATTGTCATAAATGGACCTGCATTTATTACTTGCGTTGTCTTTTTAGGAGGCATGGCTTTAGTTTTAGACCAAATACGCCAGTTTGTGGCGATTTGTATTTCTTTCTTTGCATTCAATCATCTCCTACAGGGTAATACGAAAAAATTCTATAAGTTTATATTATTTGCTGCTCTGTTCCATTATTCCGCACTGTTTGTTCTGTTGTTTAGGATGTTAATTAACTTAAAGAAAAAAAGAATTATTATTGCTGGCCTGGTTGTTGTGGTTTCCTTTGTTTTTCTCGGCGGTGTGATAATTTTTAATTTAGGGTTTGTATCTAATATTCCAGTAATTGGTTTAGAACTTTATAGAAAAGTTGCTATATATGTTCGTGAGTTGGATACCTTTAAGGCAGAGATAGGTTTTGGTGTATGTGCTGATATTCTTATTATTTTTTACTATTTGTTGCGAAGGGAAAGATACAATCAGTTAGATAAACTGTGGGCGTTGGCATTTATGTCTGCATGTTTTCACATAGCATTCTACTTTATGCCTGCATTTTCACGATTTAACTATTTTTCAATTCTACCTCTATCTTATATATTTAGTCATGCGCTTACAAGCCGAAGAAATAAAATGGGGGTCGCACAGTTTGGGACCATTTTGGGGGCTGTCTCGTTAACTATACTAATAGTGACAGTGAAGACATTCACTGATCCAAAGAGGCCGTCATGGGATGAATATTCACCAAGTGCGATCCTATTCAATTCTCAGGAATTAGATAATCTGAGAAGCATTCGATGCGCAGCATTAAAGAATGAAATTGAGGATTTTTGCGCAACTTATTAAAAATGATTTCGCATTAAAGGTCATGATAGCTAACACTACGCAATTTCACTTTTTTTGTGCTATCCATGGGTAAGCTACCTGGGTTAATATTTATAATACATTTCAAGCCGCGCAACAGTCGCGGCGACCACACCTGACAGGAGTATGTAATGTCCAAGCAACAGATCGGCGTTGTCGGTATGGCAGTGATGGGGCGCAACCTGGCGCTCAACATCGAAAGCCGTGGTTATACCGTCTCCGTTTTCAACCGCTCCCGTGATAAGACCGAAGAAGTCATCGCTGAGAATCCAGGCAAAAAACTGGTTCCTTTCTATACGGTTAAAGAGTTCGTTGAGTCTCTGGAAACACCTCGTCGTATCCTGTTAATGGTGAAAGCGGGCGCAGGTACCGATGCAGCTATCGATTCACTGAAACCGTATCTGGATAAAGGCGACATCATTATTGATGGCGGCAACACCTTCTTCCACGACACCATTCGTCGTAACCGTGAACTGTCTGCTGAAGGCTTCAACTTCATTGGTACTGGCGTATCCGGCGGTGAAGAGGGCGCTCTGAAAGGCCCATCAATCATGCCTGGCGGTCAGAAAGAAGCGTACGAACTGGTTGCGCCTATTCTGACTAAAATCGCAGCCGTAGCTGAAGACGGCGAGCCATGCGTGACCTATATCGGTCCTGATGGCGCTGGTCATTACGTGAAAATGGTTCACAACGGCATTGAATACGGCGATATGCAGCTGATTGCTGAAGCCTACTCCCTGCTGAAAGGCGGCCTGAACCTCTCCAACGAGGAGCTCGCAGAGACCTTCACCGAGTGGAACAAAGGCGAGCTGAACAGCTATCTGATCGACATCACCAAAGATATCTTCACCAAGAAAGATAAAGAGGGTAAATACCTGGTTGATGTGATTCTGGATGAAGCTGCGAACAAAGGTACCGGTAAATGGACCAGCCAGAGCTCTCTGGATCTGGGGGAGCCATTATCCCTGATCACCGAATCCGTATTTGCACGTTATATCTCTTCTCTGAAAGAACAGCGCGTTGCAGCGTCTAAAGTGCTGTCTGGCCCGCAGGCTAAACCCGCTGGTGATAAAGCGGAGTTCGTAGAAAAAGTTCGTCGCGCGCTGTATCTGGGTAAAATCGTCTCTTACGCGCAGGGCTTCTCTCAGCTGCGTGCGGCATCTGACGAGAATAACTGGGATCTGAACTACGGTGAGATTGCGAAGATCTTCCGTGCCGGTTGTATCATTCGCGCTCAGTTCCTGCAAAAAATCACCGATGCTTATGCTGAAAATGCAGGTATCGCGAACCTTCTGCTGGCGCCTTACTTCAAGCAGATTGCTGACGAATATCAGCAGGCGCTGCGTGATGTTGTTGCGTACGCCGTACAGAACGGTATCCCGGTTCCGACCTTCTCCGCTGCGGTGGCATATTACGACAGCTATCGTGCTGCCGTTCTGCCAGCGAACCTGATTCAGGCACAGCGTGACTACTTCGGTGCGCATACCTATAAGCGTACGGATAAAGAAGGTGTGTTCCACACCGAATGGCTGGATTAATCTGATTTAACTCAGTCTGATAGCATGGCCCGGTGAGTCTCACCGGGCTTTTTTTATCGCTTTCAGGCCCATGTTGACTTACTTTCTCCAGCCAACCACTTTCATTGCCGCATAAATCACTACATTTATCCCTTTCTGAAGCAAGGCATTCGTCTTGACAGTCCCTCAACTTAAGAGGTAAAAACCTCAACAGTTGTTTATTGCGGTGGTGTGCTTACGCCTCCAGAAACTCAAACTTGAAGAAGTTAAACGAATGAAAATAACTATCTCCGGAACAGGCTATGTTGGTCTCTCAAACGGTATTCTGATTGCACAAAACCATGAAGTGGTTGCGCTGGATATCGTGCAGGCAAAAGTGGACATGCTTAACCAGAAGAAGTCCCCGATCGTCGATAAAGAGATTGAAGAATACCTCGCGACCAAACCGCTGAACTTCCGCGCTACCACGGACAAAGAAGACGCTTACCGCGATGCGGATTTCGTCATCATCGCCACGCCAACCGACTATGATCCTAAAACCAACTACTTCAATACCTCTACCGTTGAAGCGGTGATTAAAGACGTTACGGCAATCAACCCGAACGCAGTGATGATCATCAAGTCGACAATTCCAGTGGGTTTCACCAAATCGATTAAAGAAGAGTTGGGTATTGATAATGTCTTCTTCTCGCCGGAATTTCTCCGCGAGGGCAGGGCGTTATACGATAACCTGCACCCATCCCGTATCGTGATTGGCGAGCGTTCCGAGCGCGCAGAGCGTTTTGCTGCGTTGCTTCAGGAAGGCGCAATCAAAAAAGATATTCCGGTCCTGTTCACCGATTCCACCGAGGCAGAGGCCATTAAGCTTTTCGCCAATACCTATCTGGCGATGCGTGTGGCTTACTTCAACGAACTTGACAGCTATGCCGAGAGCTTAGGTCTGAACACCCGTCAGATCATCGAGGGCGTGTGTCTTGACCCGCGTATCGGTAACCATTACAACAACCCGTCCTTCGGTTACGGTGGTTACTGCCTGCCAAAAGATACCAAGCAACTGCTGGCTAACTATCAGGCGGTGCCGAACAACCTGATTTCCGCCATTGTGGATGCCAACCGCACGCGTAAAGACTTCATCTCGGATTCCATTCTGGCGCGTCAGCCGAAAGTGGTGGGCGTGTATCGCCTGATCATGAAGAGCGGTTCCGATAACTTCCGCGCTTCTTCCATTCAGGGGATCATGAAGCGTATTAAGGCGAAGGGCGTGCAGGTCATTATTTATGAACCGGCCATGCAGGAAGACGAGTTCTTCCACTCTCGCGTCATTCGCGATCTGGATGCATTCAAGAAAGAAGCGGATGTAATTATCTCCAACCGTATGGCGGAAGAGCTGGCGGACGTGAAAGATAAAGTCTATACCCGCGATTTGTTCGGCAGCGACTGATTAAAATCGTGATATAAAAAAACCCGGCACTGTGCCGGGTTTTTTGTTTTTAAACGTTATAGAAGTTGCGGTACCAGTCGACGAAGTTTTTCACGCCTTCTTTGACTGAGGTTTGTGGTTTAAACCCAATAACGTCATACAGCGCTTTGGTGTCCGCACTGGTCTCCAGCACGTCCCCCGGCTGGATCGGCATCATATTTTTCACCGCTTCTTTGCCCAGCGCCTCTTCAAGCGCGGTGATGTAATCCATCAGTTCGACAGGTGAACTGTTACCGATGTTATACACGCGATACGGGGCAGAACTGGTTGCTGGCGAACCGGTTTCGACCGTCCAGTCGGCATCTGCCTGAGGAATGACGTCCTGTAGGCGAATAATCGCCTCCGCAATATCATCGATATAGGTGAAGTCGCGCTTCATCTTGCCGTAGTTGTATACGTCGATGCTGTTGCCTTCAATCATGGCTTTGGTGAATTTGAACAGCGCCATGTCCGGGCGCCCCCACGGGCCATAGACGGTAAAGAAGCGCAGGCCAGTGGTCGGCAGGTTATACAGATGCGAATAGGTATGCGACATCAGCTCATTGGCTTTTTTGGTTGCGGCATACAGCGATACTGGATGGTCTACGGAGTCGTCAGTAGAAAACGGCATCTTACGGTTGAGGCCGTATACAGAGCTGGATGAAGCATACAGAAGATGCTGAACCTTGTTGTGGCGACAGCCCTCCAGCACGTTCAGGTGACCTACCAGGTTCGCATCTGCGTAGGCATGCGGGTTCTCCAGCGAGTAACGCACGCCCGCCTGTGCGGCAAGATGGATCACGCGGTCAAACTTCTCCTCAGCGAAGAGCGCGGCCATGCCCTCGCGGTCCGCTAAGTCCAGCTTGTGGAAGGTGAAATTCTCGGATTTGAGCAGATCGAGACGGGCGAGCTTAAGGTTTGGGTCATAGTAATCATTCAGATTATCAATACCAACAACTTCATGCCCTGCATCAAGCAGGCGCTTGCTGACATGAGAACCGATAAAGCCCGCCGCGCCAGTAACCAAAAATTTCATAGCTTCCCTCATTTAATCTGTGTTCTTATTGATGCCAGTGGGCATCAAAGTCTGTCTATAATAACTCGTTAAACTAGACATACATAACCCATCTTTCCGATATAACTCATCGGATTCTTATAGAAAATTCCTCAGCAACAGATACACTATGGAAACAAGATTATGTTTGCCCTTTTTCATCTGTTAGGGATTGTATGACGCAAAACAACAATAACCTGGTCGCACGCAGTAATGACTCGGAACAAATTGATTTTCTCGATTTAGTGCTGCAATTGTGGAGTGGTAAGTGGGTAATAGGGACGTTCATCGCTGTATTTATCGTTCTTGCTGCTGTATACATCACTGTTGTCCAAGAAAAATGGACATCATCTGCTATCATTGCCCAGCCTGATGCAGCACAAATTGCAACCTATTCTAATGCTCTGAACATACTCTATCGTGGCGCTGGCCCTTCAATGACCGATATACAGAATCGTGCCATTGGTCGTTTTAACTCATCCTTTTCAGCCTTAGCACAAGCCTTGGAAAACCAAGAAGAACCGGAAAAACTCTCTATCGAACCTACTGTTAAAGGTCAGATGTTACCATTAACTGTAAGCTATCAGGGTGAATCGGCTGAAGCAGCGCAAAAGCAGTTGGCGCAGTACATCCAACAGGTCGATGAGCAGACGGCAAAAGAGCTGACGCTTGATCTTAGCGATAACCTCAAGCAGCAGATTACAACCTTAAACGACTCCCTTCAAAACCAAGAGAAGGTCGCGCAGGAGCAAAAAGATCTGCGTATTAAGCAGATTACTGAGGCACTAAAAAACGCAGAAGCCGCGAAAATCAGTGGTCCTCAGATTCAGCAAACACAGGATGTGACCCAAGAAACCATGTTCCTGCTGGGTAGTGAAGCCCTGAAATCGATGATTGAAAACGAAGCGTCTCGTCCGCTGGTTTTTACTAGTCTATATTATCAAACTAAGCAGAATTTGCTGGATATTCAGAATCTCAACGTTAACCCAGACACTATTCACGTCTACCGTTACGTCATGAAGCCGAACCTACCTATCCGACGTGACAGCCCTAAAAAGGCCATCACCCTCATCCTTGCCGTTCTGCTCGGTGGGATCATCGGTTCTGGTGTCGTTCTTGGCCGTAACGCGCTGAGAAACTACAAACCAAGAGCCTGATTTACACACAAAAAAAGACCGGGTTGCCCCGGTCTTTTTTATTTATGCCGTTTCCGCAAATTCTCAATCACCGCTGTTAAATCCAGCTTCTGATCCTGAAGCAGCACCAGCAGGTGATACATCAAATCCGACGCTTCGTTCGTCAGCTCCTCCCGATCATGCACGGTGGCCGCCAGCGCCGTTTCAACGCCTTCCTCACCCACTTTCTGCGCAATACGTTTGGTGCCGCTGGCGTACAGCTTCGCCGTGTATGAGCTCTCGGGATCCGCTGATTTACGCTCTGCCAGCAGCTGTTCCAGCTGATAGAGGAACAGCCACTGGTGGCTCGCCTCGCCGAAGCAGCTGCTGGTGCCTTTGTGGCAGGTCGGCCCAATCGGGTTGACCAGCACCAGCAGGGTGTCGTTGTCGCAGTCTGGCGTAATGCTGACCACGTTCAGGAAGTGACCCGAGGTTTCCCCTTTCGTCCACAGACGCTGCTTGGTGCGCGAGAAAAACGTCACCTTGCCGCTGTCGAGCGTTTTTGCCAGTGCCTCCTGGTTCATGTATCCCAGCATCAGCACTTCGCCTGAAACGGCATGCTGTACAACCACCGGCAGTAATCCGTCAGTTTTTTCCCAGTCCAGCTGCGCCTGTTGTTGCTCTGTTAACATACCCTGATCTCCACGCCCTGGTCGGCCAGGTACGTTTTTAACTCACCAATATTGATAATCTGTTTGTGGAACACGGAAGCGGCCAGCGCGCCGTCCACGTTCGCATCGCGGAAGGCTTCAAGAAAGTGTTCCATGGTGCCCGCGCCGCCGGAGGCAATTAGCGGAACCTGGCAGACCGCGCGCACTTTTTTCAGCTGCTCGAGGTCGTAACCGTTACGAACGCCGTCCTGGTTCATCATGTTCAGAACGATTTCACCCGCACCGCGTTTTTGTACTTCCTGCACCCAGTCCAGCGTCTCCCATTGGGTGACGCGCGTGCGGCTTTCATCGCCGGTGTACTGGTTAACGTGATATTTGCCCGTTGCGGCATCAAACCAGGTGTCGATCCCCACGACAATGCACTGCACGCCAAAGCGATCCGCCAGACGCGTAATCAGCTCCGGGTCGGCCAGGGCAGGGGAGTTAATGGAAATTTTGTCCGCACCGAAAGAGAGAATCTTCGCCGCATCGTCAGCAGATTTGATCCCGCCCGCCACGCAGAAGGGAATATCAATCACCTCTGCCACGCGCGCCACCCAGCTTTTGTCCACCACGCGGCCATCGCTGGAGGCGGTGATATCGTAAAATACCAGTTCGTCTGCGCCTTCATCGGCATAGCGTTTAGCCAGGGGAACGATGTCGCCAATGATCTCGTGGTTGCGGAACTGCACGCCTTTTACAACCTGACCATCACGCACGTCCAGGCAGGGAATTATCCGTTTTGCCAGCATTGAATCGCCTCCTTCACCGTAAATTTGCCTTCCAGCAGCGCGCGACCCACGATCACGCCGCGTACACCGCTTCCGCGCAGAGCGGCGATATCCGCCAGGTCGCCGATACCACCAGAGGACTGAAACGCCACCTGCGGATAACGCGCGCAAACCTCTTCATACAGCGAGACGTTAGAGCCTGCGAGCGTACCATCGCGTGAAATATCCGTGCACAGCACATGCTTCAGTCCCACGGGGAGAAACATCTCAACCAGCTCTTCCAGCGTCACGCCGGAGTTTTCCTGCCAGCCGCTGACCGCGACCTGCTTGTTACCCTGCGCGTCAATGCGCACATCCAGCGCCAGCACCAGCGCATCCGCGCCGAAGCGGCGGAACCAGCCCTTGACCGTCTCAGGATCTTTCACAGCGGTCGAACCGACTACCACGCGCGCCACGCCCGCGTCCAGTAAGGCGGCAGCATCGGCTTCCGTACGCACGCCGCCGCCCACCTGCACCGGGACGTCCACGCCAGCCACCAGTGTTTTAAGCAGCGGGATCTGGCGTTTGGCCGGATCTTTCGCACCGGTCAGATCGACCAGGTGCAACACCTCAGCGCCCTCGGCGGCGTAGGCCTGTAACCGCGGCAGCGGGTCGTTGCCGTAGTCGCGCTGCTGTCCGTAATCGCCCTGGTGGAGACGAACAACCGTGCCGTCAATTAAATCTAAAGCGGGAATTATCATCACATCTCCAGGAAATTTTTCAGCAGTTGCGCACCGGCGGCGCCGGAGCGTTCCGGGTGAAACTGCACGCCGTAAAAGTTATCTTTCTGCACGGCGGCGGTGAACGCCTCGCCGTAATTGCACTGGGCGATGGTGTAAGTATTCACGGGCATGGCGTAGCTGTGGACGAAGTAGAAGTACGCGCCGTCTTCGATTCCCTGGAACAGCCTGTTGCCCGCCTTCGGATAAACGCGGTTCCAGCCCATGTGCGGCTGCGGCAGGCCGTGGTCGGTCATTTTCGGCACGTCTTCTTCTATAATGCCCAGCAGATCGACGCCGTTGCTCTCTTCGCTGCGGCGGCCAAGCAGCTGCATGCCGAGGCAAATGCCCAGCACCGGTTGAGTACAGGCTTTGATGAGATCCACCAGCTCGCGCTCGTGGATCTGATCCATCGCCGCCTGGGCGGTGCCTACGCCCGGCAGAAAGAGTTTATCCGCGCGCAGCACCACGTCCGGGTCGCGGCTCACCACCGGCTCGTAGCCGTGGCGCATAATCGCCGACTGTACGGAGTTCAGGTTGGCGCATCCGGTGTCCAGAATCACCACGTTCATTACAGCACTCCTTTCGACGAGGGAAGGGCGTCACCTTCCACGCGGATCGCCTGGCGCAGGGTACGGCCAAAGGCTTTGAACAGGCTCTCGACGCGGTGGTGATCGTTTTTGCCTTTGGTTTTCAGGTGCAGCGTCAGGCCCATGGTGTAAGAAAGCGAGCGGAAGAAGTGCTCCACCATCTCGGTGCTGAGATCGCCCACGCGCTGGTAGGTGAAGTCGGCTTTATATTCCAGGTGCGGACGCCCGGAGATATCCATCGCGCAGCGCGCCAGGCACTCGTCCATCGGCAGAACAAAGCCGAAGCGGTTGATGCCGCGCTTGTCGCCGAGCGCCAGCTTCAGGGCTTCGCCCAACGCCAGGCCGGTATCTTCCACGGTGTGGTGATCGTCGATATACAGGTCGCCCTTAACGGCGATCTCCATGCGGAAGCCGCCGTGAGTGGCGATTTGATCCAGCATATGGTCGAAGAAACCGACGCCGGTGTGGATCTTGCTGCCGCCTTCACGATCGAGCCAGACCTTCACGTCGATCTGCGTCTCTTTGGTGTTGCGTTCAACGTGAGAATAGCGGTCGCGTCTGGTGAGCTGCTCGCTAATCATCGCCCAGTTTAGCGTGTCGCGGTTATAGCGCAGGCCTGCAATGCCCATATTTTCGGCCAGCGTGATGTCCGTGAGGCGATCGCCAATCACATAGCTGTTCGCTTTATCCAGCGCCTCTTCGGCCAGATAACGCTCAACAAGCTTCACTTTTGGCTTGCGGCAGTCGCACTCGTCGGCAGGCATGTGCGGGCAGATCAGCACCTCGTCGAAGGCGATGCCCTGCGAGGTCAGCACCTGCATCATCAGGTTGTGCGGACCGTCAAAGTCCGCCTGCGGGAAGCTGTCTGTGCCCAGACCGTCCTGGTTGGTGATCATCACCAGCTTATAGCCTGCTTTCTGAAGCTTCAGCAGCACCGGGATCACGTCGGGTTCAAAGGCCAGCTTGTCGAAACGATCGACCTGAAAATCGCTGGGTGGCTCCGAGATGATGGTGCCGTCACGATCGATAAAGAGATACTTCTGACTCATACTTTCTCCGCTTTCAGGGCGTCAATCACGCGCTGGCTCTCCGCGCGGGTGCCGACGGTAATACGCAGGCAGCCGCTCAGGGTAGGTTGTTTATTCTGGTCTCGTAAGATAATGCCCTGATCCCACAACGATTTAAATATCGCGCTTGAGGCGGTGAAGCGCACCAGGATGTAGTTGGTCTCCGAGTCGAACACCTGCTCCACGCACGGAATCGTTTTCAGGGCATCGACTAGATACTGACGCTCCTCCAGGATCTGCGCCACACGCTCGCGCATCGCCCTGATGCCCTGCGGGGCCAGCGCCTGTGCCGCAATATCGGCAACCGGCGTTGAGAGCGGATATGGGGCGATCACTTTCAGCAGCAGGTCGATAACCGCTTTATTTGCCAGCGTAAAACCGCAGCGAAGACCGGCGAGAGCGAAGGCTTTCGACAGGGTACGCAGCACGACGAGATGTGGATACTCTTCAATCCAGCCTGCCAGCGTCGCCTGCGGGCAGAACTCAATGTAGGCTTCGTCGGCCACAACCAGCGCTTTGCCGCGCGTCATTTCCAGCAGGGAACGGATATCCTGCGGATTGATAATCTGCCCGGTCGGATTGTTCGGGCTACAGACAAACACCACCTTCACGCCGTCAAGGTTATCGGCGATGCCCTGCAAATCCAGCTGCCAGTTGTCGAGCGCCTGTACGTTGCGGCAGGCCACGCCAAAGGTTTCGGCGCTGACGCTGTACATCCCGTAGGTGGGCTGGCAGTACATCACCGCGTCTTTACCCGGCTCGCAGAAGGCGCGGATCAGCAGCTCAATCCCTTCATCCGCCCCACGGCTGACCAGCACCTGCTCAGGCTTCACGCCTGCATACTGCGCATAGTTCTCGATCACCGCTTTCGGCTGACACTCCGGGTAGCGGTTCAGTGTCTGCTGCGAGAGCTCAAAGGCCACCGCCGTGGGGTATTCGTTGGCATTCAGCCAGACGTCGCCGTTCCCGCCGAGACGACGCGCAGACTGATAGGGCGTCAGGCGACGGACATTTTCGCGGGCTAATTCTTCGATGTTCATGCTTGCTCCTTCAGGGCGGCAACGCGCAGCGTCACGGCATTTTTGTGGGCAGTCAGGCGCTCGGCGGCGGCCAGGGTTTCAATGGTCGACGCCAGCGAGGCAAATCCCTCGCGGGAGAGTTCCTGCACGGTCATGCGCTTCTGGAAATCTGCCAGCCCCAGGCTGGAGCAGGTTGAGGTATAGCCATACGTGGGCAGCACGTGGTTGGTGCCGGAGGCGTAATCCCCGGCGGATTCCGGTGACCAGTCCCCGAGGAACACCGAGCCTGCGCTGGTTATGCTGTCGACCAGATCGCGCGCGTTACGGGTCTGAATAATCAGGTGCTCAGGACCGTACTGGTTGGAGATGGCGATGCACTGGTCGATATCGCGAGCCACAATCAGTCGGCTGGCCGATAGCGCCTGACGCGCCGTTTCCGCACGCGGCAGGTCGGCCAGCTGACGCTCAACGGCCTCGCCCACGCGTTTTGCCATGTCGGCATCTGGCGTCAGTAAAATCACCTGCGAGTCAGGGCCGTGCTCGGCCTGCGAGAGCAGGTCAGAGGCCACGAAATCCGGTGTAGCGCCGCTGTCGGCAATCACCAGCACTTCAGACGGACCGGCAGGCATATCAATCGCCGCGCCGTCCAGACGCTGACTGACCTGGCGCTTCGCTTCGGTAACGTATGCGTTGCCCGGGCCAAAGATTTTGTCGACTTTGGGAACAGACTCCGTCCCGAACGCCAGGGCGGAAATCGCCTGCGCGCCGCCCACTTTATAGATCGCCTGCACGCCGCACAGCTTCGCCGCATACAGGATCTCATCGGCGATCGGTGGTGGAGAGCAGAGCACCACCTTCTGACAACCGGCAATACGTGCCGGAGTGGCCAGCATCAGGACGGTCGAAAACAGCGGGGCAGAGCCGCCAGGAATATAGAGGCCAACGGACGCCACCGGGCGCGTCACCTGCTGGCAGCGCACGCCGGGCAGGGTTTCCACATCCACCGCCTGCAATTTCTGCGCGGTGTGGAAGGTATCAATATTTTTCACCGCGACGGCCATCGCCTGTTTGATCTCATCCCCAAGGCGGCTTTCCGCCCCGGCGATCTCCTGTGCGGTGACCTGTAACGCGTCGACCTCAGTTTTATCAAACTTCGCGCTGTACTCACGCAGCGCGTCGTCTCCGCGGGCTTTGACGTTATCGAGGATCTCCGCCACGGTGCGGGTGATGCTCTCCGAGGCGGAAATTGCCGGGCGCATCAGCAGCTCACGCTGTTGCGCGTCGCTACAGGTATTCCAGTCGATGATTGTGTTAAAGCTCATGGTCGTTACTCCATCATCTTCTCAATTGGCAGCACCAGAATAGAACTCGCGCCCAGCGCCTTCAGTTTTTCCATCGTTTCCCAGAACAGGGTTTCGCTGCTGACCATGTGCATCGCCACGCGCTGCTGGTCGCCCGCCAGCGGCAGAATGGTTGGGCGCTCAGCACCTGGCAGCAGGGCAATCACTTCGTCCAGGCGCTCGGTCGGCGCGTGCATCATGATGTATTTGGATTCACGCGCCTGAATCACGCCCTGAATACGGGTCAGCAGCTTGTCGATGAGCTGCTGTTTAGCCTCCGCCATCTCGCCGTCGCGCTGGATAAGGCACGCTTTGGAACGGTAGATCACCTCCACTTCGCGCAGGCCGTTCGCTTCGAGCGTGGCGCCCGTGGAGACGAGGTCACAGATGGCATCGGCCAGGCCCGCGCGTGGCGCCACTTCAACAGAGCCATTCAGCAGACAAGATTTAAACTGCACGCCTTTTTGATCGAGGTAACGCTTCAGCAGGTGAGGGTAAGAGGTGGCGATACGTTTGCCGTTCAGCGCGGCCGGGCCATCCCAGGCTTCATCAACCGGCGTGGCCAGCGACAGGCGGCAGCCGCCGAAGTCCAGACGACGCAGGGTAAAGTAGCGTGGATCTTCGCCCTGCGCGCGGCGGGTTAATAACTCTTCTTCCAGTACGTTTTCGCCGATGATGCCGAGGTCAACGACGCCATCCATGACCAGGCCCGGAATATCGTCATCACGTACGCGCAGAATGTCGATCGGCATATTTTCAGCCAGGGCGATCAGGCGCTGGGTGTGCAGGTTGATTTTAATCCCGCAGCGGGCCAGTAGTTCGCGTGAATCATCGCTTAAACGGCCTGATTTTTGAATAGCTATGCGTAAACGTGAGTTATCTAACATTCTGTGTTCCTCGTTAACCTGTTTTAATCTGTCTGAATGCGGTCCAAAAAAAAGCCCCCGGAAGAAGATCTTCCGGGGGCTTTTTCATGCGTTCATGCACCACTGGAAGATCCAAACGTCTTCCAGCACACATCGCCTGAAAGACTAGTCAGGATGATGGTGATGATGGTGGTTTTTAAAAGGAACGCGTGTCATATAAATTCTCGTTGAATGCTTATGCATTTGATGTCTTTTAACCTAAACCAGTTGTACGCCATAAAGCAAGGGCTTTTTTTGATCATTAATTCATTTCATATTGATGGTATGAATTGTGCGTTCCATAAGGCTGGCGTAGCCTTATAACAGGCGTCGTTAAGCGGAGAATGTCATGAAAAAGGTCGCGATTGTCGGATTAGGGTGGTTAGGAATGCCACTGGCGATGTCATTAGCCGCAAAAGGCTGGCAGGTGACAGGGAGTAAGACCACGCGGGACGGGGTTGAGGCGGCGCGCATGTGCGGCATTGATGGTGTCGAGCTGCGTCTCGAACCCGAGCTTATCTGCGATACCGACGAGCTGGATGAACTGATGAATGTGGACGCACTGGTCATTACCTTACCGGCGCGGCGCAGCGGGCCGGGCGAGACGTTTTACCTGCAGGCGGTGCAGGAGATTGTCGACAGCGCCCTGGCGCACCATATTCCGCGTATCATTTTCACCAGCTCGACCTCCGTCTATGGCGATATCGACGGTACGGCGAAAGAAAACACCGAGCGCCGTCCGGTAACCGCCAGCGGACGGGTACTGAAAGAGCTGGAAGACTGGCTGCACAATCTGCCTGGCACGCAGGTGGATATTTTACGCCTCGCCGGGCTGGTGGGGCCGGGGCGTCATCCGGGACGCTTCTTTGCCGGTAAATCCGCGCCGGATGGTCAGCACGGCGTTAACCTTGTACACCTTGAAGATGTTATCGGTGCAATAGAGCTGCTTTTACAGGCTCCGAAAGGGGGGCACATCTATAATATATGTGCGCCTTCGCATCCGCCACGCAGCACCTTTTATCCGCTGATGGCGCGCCAGCTGGGTCTGGCGCCGCCGGTGTTCAGTGAGGCGCAGGGGGAGCGCAAAGGCAAAATTATTGATGGCAATCGTATTTGCCATGAACTGGGATTTGAATATCAGTATCCCGATCCGCTGGTTATGCCTATGGAATAATTGCGCCGGCGGAGGCCATCGCACACCGCAAGGGGGCGAAGATGAAACCGCTGCTGGATGTTCTTGTTATTCTGGATGCGCTGGAAAAAGAGGGGAGCTTTGCCGCCGCCTCGGCGAAGCTCTATAAAACCCCTTCGGCTCTGAGCTACACCGTGCAAAAGCTCGAGAGCGATCTTAATATTCAAATCCTTGACCGCACTGGCCATCGCGCGCGTTTCACCCGTACTGGGCAGATGCTGCTGGAAAAAGGGCGTGACGTGCTGCATACGGTTCGCGAGCTGGAAAAACAGGCCGTCAAACTTCATCAGGGCTGGGAAAATGAGCTGGTGATTGGGGTTGATGATACTTTCCCTTTTTCGCTGCTTACCCCGCTTATTGAGGCGTTCTATCAGCGCCATAGCGTCACGCGGCTGGTTTTTATCAACGGCGTGCTGGGCGGCTCGTGGGACGCCTTAACGCAGGGCAGGGCGGATATCATCGTTGGAGCGCTGCATGAGCCTCCTCAACTGAGTGAATTTGGTTTCGCCCGGCTGGGCGTTCTGGAGCAGATCTTTGCTGTTGCGCCTCACCACCCGCTGGCGAATGAACCGGAGCCTGTTTCAAGACGCGTCATTAAAAACCATCGCGCCATTGTGGTGGGAGACAGCTCCCGCCCCGAGTGCGGCATTTCATCGCAGCTTCTGGATGAGCAGGAGGCCATCACCGTTTTTGATTTTAAAACCAAGCTGGAACTGCAAATAAGCGGCCTGGGGTGCGGCTACCTTCCCCGTTATTTAGCACAGCGCTTTATTGAAAGCGGCGCGCTGGTGGAAAAACAGGTTTTAGCGCAGAGCAGTAACGAATCGGTATGGGTGGGCTGGAATGAACAGACCGCCGGGCTTGCCAGCGCCTGGTGGCGAGACGAAATTTTAGCAAATAGTGCTATCGCGACAGTTTACACTCAGGCAGATGATGGGAAATCAACCAGTTAGTAAAATTAATTTATGGGCAGGTTTCTCAATGTATTGCCTTTTGTATCTGGAATAGGGCAAAATGCCGCCGCTGCAAACAAATGAATAATCGACGATATAAAAGGCGTCGGTTATTTTTTTTTGCATGTACGAAACGAAACTAAAAACCAAGAGGCCGGGCTTCGTACCGGATAGATATTTACTAAAATCCGACAGTTGTTGTCGCTGAGGAAGAAAGAAATGGGGCAATTTTTCGCTTACGTGGCGGTTATCACCGTAAAGGAGAATAACTATGTCGCATAACGCAACTCCAAACACCTCTCGCGTGGAATTACGTAAAACGCTTACGTTGATTCCGGTTGTTATGATGGGCCTTGCCTATATGCAACCGATGACGCTGTTCGATACATTCGGTATCGTATCAGGCCTTACTGACGGTCACGTTGCAACGGCGTACGCCTTTGCACTGGTCGCCATTCTCTTTACAGCGCTGAGCTACGGTAAACTGGTTCGCCGTTTCCCGTCCGCAGGCTCTGCGTACACCTATGCTCAGAAATCCATTAGCCCGGCTGTTGGCTTTATGGTGGGCTGGTCATCACTGCTGGACTACCTGTTCATGCCGATGATCAACATTCTGCTGGCAAAAATTTACTTCGAAGCGCTGGTACCTTCCGTACCGTCGTGGATCTTCGTTGTGGCGCTGGTGGCCTTTATGACCATCTCTAACCTGCGCAGCATCAAGACCGTGGCTAACTTCAACACCCTGATCGTGATCCTTCAGATGGGGGTTGTTGCGGTTATCGTTGGGCTGATCATCTACGGCGTTTCCCACGGTGAAGGCGCAGGTACGCTGACCAGCACCCGTCCGTTCTGGTCTGAAGGTGCGCACGTTGTGCCGATGATCACCGGGGCGACTATCCTGTGCTTCTCGTTCCTGGGCTTCGACGGTATCTCTTCTCTGTCTGAAGAGACCAAAGATGCCGAGCGCGTGATCCCGAAAGCGATTTTCCTGACCGCGCTGATTGGCGGCCTGATCTTCATCGGTGCGTCTTATTTCTTACAGCTGTATTTCCCGGATATCTCTCGCTTTAAAGATCCGGATGCATCGCAGCCTGAAATCATGCTGTACGTGGCGGGTAAAACCTTCCAGTGGGGCGTGCTGATCTTCTCCAGCGTCACCGTACTGGCATCCGGTATGGCAGCGCACGCGGGCGTTTCTCGTCTGATGTACGTGATGGGCCGTGACGGTGTGTTCCCAACTCGCTTCTTTGGTTACGTGCATCCGAAATGGCGTACCCCGGCGTGGAACGTGCTGCTGGTGGGCGCGATTGCCCTGCTGGCGATCAAGTTCGACCTGGTAACGGCCACTGCGCTGATTAACTTTGGTGCGCTGGTGGCGTTCACCTTCGTTAACCTCTCCGTGATTTCGCAGTTCTGGATCCGTGAGAAGCGCAACAAGACGCTGAAGGACCACATCAACTATCTGGTGCTGCCAGTGTGTGGTGCCCTGACGGTTGGCGCCCTGTGGATCAACCTGGAAGAGAGCTCAATGGTTCTGGGTCTGATCTGGGGTGCAATCGGTCTGATTTACCTGGCTTGCGTAACGAAGAGCTTCCGCAACCCGGTTCCTCAGTACGAAGACGTCGCGTAAGACTGTGTCGGGTGGCGGCTTCGCCTTACCCGACCTACGGACTTCTACACCGTAGGCCCGCGTAAGCGAAGCGCCACCGGGCAAAAAAAAAGCCGGAGACATCGCCTCCGGCTTTTTTGTACCCGCTACTCAGACAATCTCTTGCGCGTACTGGAACAGCGCTTTCAGCAGCGCCTGTTTCTCAGCATCCCCTTCATACTGGCCGTAAAGCATCTCCAGCTCCTGGGCATAGCTATTAAGAAACTCAGGCGTAAACACGTTGCGCCGATGCTGTAACCAGCGCTCTTGCTCTGCTTCATCCAGCGAGCCGGGATAGTTACGCGCGCGATAATTGAACATCAGCTTCTCAATGCGCTTATCTGCGAAGGTGATATCCAGCGCGGGCAGATTACGCGGGTCGGTTTGCAGCACGATGTTCATCGCAGCGCGATCGGCATCGCTGAAGAAGCCGTTATAAAGCTGCGCATCCACATTCTCAGACGGCATGAACGGCTCTGCTTCGGCAAAAATGGCGACGACTTTCTCGCGCACCTGCGGGTTGTCGCGCAGCACTTTCAGGTTATCGAGGCAGTGCTGACGGTTAATCCCCAGCCGGTCGGCGTCTTCCGGACGCAGCGTGTTGGCCTGCGCAAGCACCGGGCATTTATTGATGTGCACCAGTTTTACCGGTACGGCTGGCAGGTCACCCAGCGCCTCTTTCGGCGTATAAAGCCGTTCACGTAAGGTGTCGCTGTCGAGCTCAAGCAGCGGCGAGATATCCCCGGCAAGATCCACCATGATGACGGCGTTACGGTTGTCCGGATGCCAGGCAAGCGGCGCCACCCAGCTTGTGTTCCCGCGCCACGCGCCGAACATCCCTGAAATATGCACCAGCGGTTTCATCTGCGGCACGTCAATCAGCGTCATCAGCTTTTGCTTGCTGCGATGGCTCAGCAGATACTCAAACAGGCGCGGCTGCGCGGTTTTTACGAGCTTCGCCATAGCGATGGTCGCGTAGACGTCTGCCATCGCGTCGTGGGCGTTGCTGTGCTCGATGCCGTTGGCCCGCGACAGGTGCTCGAGCCTGAAGCTCGGCAAGCCGTCGTCGTTCTCCGGCCAGTTAATTCCCTCCGGGCGCAGCGCATAGCAGGCGCGCATGATATCCAGCAAATCCCAGCGCGAATTGCGGTTCTGCCAGCTCCAGGCATAGGGATCGTAGAAGTTGCGGTAGAAGATATTGCGCGTCACTTCATCGTCAAAACGGATGTTGTTGTAACCCACCACGCAGGTATCAGGCACCGTGAACAGGTCGTGGATGCGACGGGCAAATTCTGCTTCGCTAACGCCTTTATCCCGCGCTTCCTGAGGCGTGATGCCCGTCACCATCACCGCGCCCGGCTGCGGCAGATAGTCATCGGCGGGTTTACAGTAAAACACCTCGGGTTCGCCGATGACGTTAAATTCGTCATCGGTTCGGATAGCCGCAAACTGCGCCGGTCGGTCCAGCGCCGGATGGGTACCAAAGGTTTCGTAATCGTGGAACAAAAAAGTCGGGCGCGCGGCAGAGTCAGACACCAGTAATCTCATCCTGTTAAAAATTGACGTCTCTATGGTAAACGATTGGGGTGAGCAGTCCGAATAAAAAGCACCTTCAGGCAAGAAATTTGCGAGATTTGTTCCGAAAAAATCTGCGTGCTGTCACATTTTTTTGCAATTAAGGCAGGTAACGACATCAGAACTCCCGTAAAAAGGTCATCGATTTTTACTGACCTGAGGATATACCGTTGAAACGCCGTCTGTTTATTGCTGTTTCTTTACTCGCTTCGAGTATTTCATCCGCGCTGGCTGCCGAGCCGCTGGATTTTTCACCTCAGCCGCCTGCCATCCAGGCAGGATCCTGGGTATTGATGGATTACACCACGGGTCAAATCTTAACGGCGGGCAACGAACATCAGCAGCGTAATCCGGCGAGCCTGACCAAACTGATGACGGGGTACGTTGTCGATCGTGCCATTGATAGCCACCGCATCAGCCCCGATGACATTGTGACGGTCGGACGTGACGCCTGGGCAAAAGGCAATCCGGTCTTTGACGGTTCGTCTCTGATGTTTCTGAAGCAGGGCGATCGGGTTTCTGTGCGCGATCTCAGCCGCGGCCTGATTGTTGATTCCGGCAATGACGCCTGCGTGGCGCTGGCGGATCACGTGGCGGGCGGTCAGCCGCAGTTCGTCAGGATGATGAATGACTACGTTGAAAAGCTGAACCTGCGCGATACCCACTTCGAAACCGTACACGGGCTGGATGCACCGGGTCAGCACAGCTCCGCTTACGATCTCGCCGTGCTTTCCCGGGCCATCATCCACGGCGAGCCTGAGTTCTACCACATGTACAGCGAGAAGAGTCTGACCTGGAACGGCATCACTCAGCAGAACCGCAACGGCCTGCTGTGGGATAAGACCATGAACGTGGATGGTCTGAAAACGGGACACACCTCGGGCGCGGGCTTTAACCTGATCGCCTCCGCAGTGGATGGTCAGCGTCGACTGATTGCGGTGGTGATGGGGGCAGACAGCCCGAAAGGACGTGAAGATCAGGCGCGCAAGCTGCTCCACTGGGGACAGCAAAATTTCGATACGGTGCAGATCCTGCATAACGGCAAAAAAGTGGGAACCGAACGCATCTGGTATGGCGATAAAGAGCAGATCGCGCTGGGCACGGATCAGGATTTCTGGCTGGCATTACCCAAAACGGAAGTGCCGAACATCAAGGCGAAATATGTAATGGATAAAAAAGAGCTGGAAGCGCCGATCGCCGCGCATCAGCGGGTAGGGGAGATCCAGCTGTACGATCGTGACAAGGTGGTAGCGCACTGGCCATTGGTTACGCTGGAGCGCGTTGAAAAGGGCGGCCTTTTCTCCCGCCTCGGCGATTATCTGCATCATAAACTCTAACCTTTTCGGGCAGACTGGCAGTGTTGCGAGTCTGCTCACATAATAAACACTCCTGGTTTGCCGATAATCTCGATTCTGCTTTATAGTGTATATATATACAGTAATAAACGGAGGCAGCATGGACTACAGCATCAGGCAGCAACAGAAACGTACGATCGCTGGCTTTCATCTCGTGGGGCCGTGGGAAAAGACGGTCAAGCAGGGATTTGAACAGCTGGTTATGTGGGTAGATGGACGTCATATTCAGCCGCAGGAGTGGGTGGCCGTTTATTATGACAATCCGGATGACGTGCCGGCAGAAAAGCTTCGCTGCGTTACCGCCGTAACGGTAGTGGACGATTTCACTATCCCTGATAACAGCGAAGGGGTAATGCTGACCGAAATTGCTGCCGGAGAGTATGCTATTGCTGCCGCGCACGTCGAAAATCATGATTTCGCCACCCCGTGGTATCAGTTCTTCAACTCCCTGCTGGAAGACAGCAAATTCCAGATTGCGCCAAAACCCTGCTTCGAACGCTATCTGAACGATGGCAATGCTGACGGCTACTGGGATATTGAGATGTTTGTACCGGTAGAGCACAAAGTGGGATAATCCTGCGAAACGCAGGGTTTTTCAGCCGGGCGCGATCCACCCGGCTGAAAACACAGTACAATTGTGGTTTGCCGTAGAGCTGGAGACGGGTGTGCGCCCCGACAAGTCATTAACCCCTTTTGAAATTCGGTTATACAAACATTATCGCGTAGTGCACGGTTGCCGCATTGCGCTGGCGTTTGTGCTGACCTTCGTACTGGTTCGTTTGCTGGATATCCCGGAAGGGACGTGGCCGCTGATCACGCTGGTGGTGGTGATGGGGCCGATCTCATTCTGGGGGAACGTGGTCCCTCGCGCTTTCGAACGCATAGGCGGTACCGTTTTAGGCTCGGCGCTTGGGCTTATCGCCCTGAAGCTGGAGCTAATTTCATTTCCGTTCATGTTGCTGTGGTGCGCGGTGGCGATGTTTCTTTGCGGATGGCTGGCCCTCGGAAAAAAACCGTATCAGGCGCTGCTGATTGGCATTACGCTCGCCGTTGTGGTCGGCGCACCGGCGGGCGATATGACCACCGCATTGTGGCGAAGCGGGGACGTGATCCTCGGCTCGTTGCTCGCCATGCTGTTTACCGGCATCTGGCCGCAGCGCGCCTTCCTGCACTGGCGCATTCAGATGGCAAACTACGTCACGGCATTTAACCGGGTCTACCAGGCCGGGTTTTCGCCGAATCTGATTGAGCGTCCGCGGCTGGAAAAGCACCTGCAAAAAATCCTAAATGATGTGGTCAAAATGCGCGGGTTAATTACCCCGGCAAGCAAAGAGACGCATATCCAGAAAGCCATTTTTGAAGCCATTCAAACGGTCAGCCGTAATCTGGTCTGTATGCTTGAACTGCAAATCAATGCCCACTGGGCCTCACGCCCCAGCCATCTTCTGATGCTCAACGCGCATACGCTGAAAGAGACGCAGCAGATGACGCAACAAACCCTGCTGACCATCGCTCATGCACTTTACGAAGGTAACCCACAGCCGATACGGGCGAACAGCGAGCGGCTGAATGACATCGTCATCGAGCTCAAACAGCTGATGAATGAGCGTCAGGGCGACAATGTGTCGGAAACGCCCATCCACGGCTATGTCTGGCTGAGTATGGAGCTGGCGCGACAGCTGGAGTTGTTATCGCAGCTGATTTGCCGGGCACTGCGCAAATAAAAAGCGTATGTGATGCCTGCTGCTTCGATTCAGCAACAATTAGGGTTATGATGGTTTTAAACGATATACTCATTGTCATTCGCAGCCGCTGTCTGTTAAAACGGTTGCTTTAACGAATCCGAATCTCACATTATCAGGGGTGTAAAAATGGAAACTACCAAGCCTTCGTTCCAGGATGTTCTGGAGTTCGTCCGCCTGTTCCGCCGCAAAAACAAGCTACAGCGCGAAATCCAGGACGTAGAGAAGAAGATCCGTGACAACCAGAAACGTGTCCTGCTGCTGGACAACCTGAGCGACTACATCAAGCCAGGTATGAGCGTTGAAGCCATTCAGGGCATCATCGCCAGCATGAAGAGCGATTATGAAGATCGCGTTGATGACTACATCATCAAAAACGCTGAGCTGTCCAAAGAGCGTCGCGACATTTCCAAAAAGCTGAAAGTGATGGGCGAAATCAAAAACGTCGACGCTAAAGGCGAGTAATCGCACACTCTGTTGCCCGGTGGCGCTGCGCTTACCGGGCCTACAGGACCGTAGGTCGGGTAAGTGTAGCGCCACCCGACAATTTACGTGGCGCAGAAAAGCAAAAAGCCTGCTCTAAAAGCAGGCTTTTTAAATTTGGCTCCTCTGACTGGACTCGAACCAGTGACATACGGATTAACAGTCCGCCGTTCTACCGACTGAACTACAGAGGAATCGTTGTGGAGGCTTATCTTAGCGGCGAAAAAACTTTTGTCAAACCTGATCTCAGGCAAAAGTGATTGTTTGATGATTCTGTCGTCATTTTGTTGTAAATCCAAACATAATTTTATGGAAAATACTTTGCAGGATACGCATTTCTGCCCCATCATTTGAAATGGAGTTTCAACTTTCTCGTTAAGGCCCATTTTGAACGTCACCGCACCCCTGCGCCAGGCGATTATGCGCACGCCCTGGTATGCAAAACGTAAGAGTTATCGAGTTCTGTTCTGGCGTGAAATCACCCCCCTTGCTGTGCCTATTTTCCTGGAGAATACCTGCGTCCTGTTGATGGGGGTGTTAAGCACCTTCCTGGTGAGCTGGCTCGGTAAAGAAGCCATGGCCGGGGTAGGGCTGGCGGACAGTTTCAACATGGTTGTGATGTCCTTCTTTGCCGCTATCGATCTCGGTACAACGGTAGTGGTGGCGTTTAGTCTTGGGAAACTTGATCCAAAACGCGCCCGGGAGGCGGCCAGACAGTCGCTGATGATCATGACCCTCTTTTCGATCATCCTGGCGGCGGTTATCCATTATTACGGCAAAGAAATTATCGACATCGTCGCGGGTGAAGCGACAGGTGAAGTGAAGGATCTGGCGCTCACCTATCTGGAAATGACGGTGCTGAGCTATCCGGCGGCTGCCATCGCGCTGATTGGTAGCGGTGCGCTTCGTGGCGCAGGGAATACCAAAATTCCACTGCTAATAAACGGCGGCATGAACATCCTGAACATCATTATCAGCAGTGTTTTGATTTACGGTGTCTTTTCCTGGGAGGGGCTGGGCTTTGTCGGCGCGGGATTAGGGCTGACCATTTCCCGCTATATTGGTGCGGCGGCGATAATCGGCGTACTGATGGCGGGAATTACGCCATCGCTGCGCCTGACGCTTAAAAGCTATTTCCGTCCGCTTAACTTCGCCATTATCTGGGAAGTGATGGGGATCGGTATTCCGGCCAGCATCGAATCCGTGTTGTTTAACGGTGGGAAACTGCTGACGCAGATGTTTGTTGCCGGGATGGGAACAGACGTCATCGCCGGCAACTTTATTGCCTTCTCCATCGCCTCGCTCATTAACCTGCCCGGAAACGCACTGGGATCGGCGTCGACGATCATCACCGGCAGACGCCTCGGAAAGGGGCAGATTGGGCAGGCGGAACGGCAACTTCGGCATGTCTTCTGGCTTTCAACCATTGGACTGACGGCGATTGCGTGGGGAACTGCGCCTTTAGCCGGGCTAATGGCCTCGTTCTATACGCACGAAAATGACGTGAAAGAGGTCGTGAAGGTGCTGATTTGGCTCAACGCGGCGTTTATGCCAATTTGGGCCGCGTCCTGGGTACTTCCTGCCGGGCTGAAAGGGGCGCGCGATGCCCGGTTTGCGATGTGGGTCTCCATGCTCGGCATGTGGGGCTGCCGCGTCGTGGCGGGCTACACGCTGGGGGTAATGTTAGGTATGGGCGTTGTCGGCGTCTGGCTGGGGATGTTCCTTGACTGGGCCGTGCGCGGGGCGCTGTTCTACTGGCGCATGGTGAGCGGACGCTGGCTGTGGAAATATCCGCGAAAAAAACCGGAGCAGGAGGTTTCGGAAACGGCAAGTGCCTGACAAATGTGCGAAGTGGAGAATAAATCGGCAAACGATTGAAAATCTGCATTCACCCTTTGACATCCTCAGGGCGCATCGATAATATGCGCCCCGTTCACACGATTCCTCTGTAGTTCAGTCGGTAGAACGGCGGACTGTTAATCCGTATGTCACTGGTTCGAGTCCAGTCAGAGGAGCCAAATTTGAAAAGCCTGCTTTTAAGCAGGCTTTTTGCTTTTCTGCGTTCAGTAAAATTGTCGGGTGACGCTCCGCTTACCCGACCTACAAAAACATCGAATCGTAGGCCGGGTAAGGCGAAGCCACCACCCGGCAAAAGCCGCACTATCCGTTCACACGAATTGGCGCCGTTGCCTCCACCAGCCACGGCCGCGCATCGCTGTCCACCCGGGGTGAAAGCGCCTCTCGTACCTGCTGGTGGTACTCATCCAGCCACTGTTTTTCTGACTCGCTCAACAGATGCAGCTCCACCTGGCTTAAATCGATTGGGATCAGCGTCAGCGAGGCAAACTTACAAAATCCCGGACGGCTTTCGACAATCTCCACCTGGTTTTCAATGCGAATACCGTGGCTATCGCCCAGGTAGTAACCCGGCTCAATGGTCATAATATTGCCCGCCACCAGCGGCCACGGGTTGACCTTTTGCGCAAAACGGTGCGGGTTCTCGTGGATCAGAAGCTGATGCCCTACGCCATGACCGGTGCCGTGGTCGTAATCCAGTCCCAACTCCCACAGCGGACGGCGCGCAAAGGCATCCAGCTGGTGCCCCTGAGTGCCGGACGGGAACTGAAGGGTAATCAGCGACAGGAAGCCTTTAAGCACTGCGGTGTAGTGCAAACGCTGCTGTGGATCGACCTTTCCCCAGGCCAGGGTACGCGTCGCGTCCGTGGTGCCGTTGCGGTACTGCCCCCCGGAATCATTCAGGTAAAAGTGGTCGTGGCCGATGGGCTTGTTGCTGGCCTCGCTTGAGTGGTAATGGCACATCGCCGCGTTACTCGCGGAAGCGGAAATGGTGGCGAAACTCGGCTCGACAAAGCCAGGCTGTTGCAGGCGGAACGCAAGCTGTTTCGCCTGCACGTCAAGCTCGGTCAGCGGCATTCCCGACGCGGCCCGCTGAGGAACTTCCCGGCTCAGCCAGGCCAGGAAATTCACCCATGCCGCACCGTCCTGGTGATGACATTCACGATAGCCCGCCAGCTCCACCGGGTTTTTCGTAGCTTTCATCAGGGTGATCGGGTCGGTCTGCCAGATAATTTCCCCCTGAGGTTCAACCGCAAAGCGTAACGCCACCGGTGCGGAATCGGGATCGATCATGACCCGCTTACCCTGCGCAAGCTGCCTACAGCGCGGGATAAAGGCTTCCTGAGGCGCAATCGTGAAGGCGTTCCGCACGGCATCCGGCAGCGCATTCAGCTTGCTGTCATCCACAAACCATTCCACCGCACCCTCGCGGCTCAGCAGGGCAAACGACAGAGGCACCGGGCAAAAGGGGATATCTGAGCCCCGCACGTTCAGCAGCCAGGCGATATTGTCCGGCAGGGTAACGGCCAGATAATCCGCGCGGTGCTCTGCCAGCACGGCGGCGGCGCGCTGGCGTTTGGCGGCGCTGCTTTCGCCGCTGATGTCTACAGGCATCTCGCGGATAAGCCCTGCGGGGGCGGCAGGGCGGTCAACCCAGAGGGTATCGAACGGAGAGCGCGCGAGCGGTACCAGTTCGCACGGCGTGGCCGAGAGCCGCGTAAACTCTGCATTGGTCATCAGCAGCGTATCAAAGCCGATGCGCGTGCCGGCCGCAACGTTTTTCGCCAGCCACTCGGCCAGCGGCTCGTTGTGCAGATGGTGGATCTCCACCTCGTGGAGATTGACCTGTACGCGGGCCTGAACCTGATAGCGTCCGTCAACAAACAGCAGCGCTCTGTCTTTCAGTACCAGCGCCAGCCCCGCCGAGCCGTCAAAGCCCGTCAGCCAGGCCAGCTTTGCATCATACGGTGCGCAAGATTCGCTCTGCCAGGCATCGGCGCGCGGCACAATCATCCCGTCGAGCTGATTGTCCTGTAGCCACTGGCGCAGGGCCGTAAGCGGTGATGTGGTGTGCATATTGTGTCCTAAGTATCACCTAAACGGTGGCTCATTGAAGGTGCGCAGCTTGCGGGAATGTAGTTTGTCACCCTCTGCACGCAGTAAATCGATGGCGCGAATTCCAATCTGAAGGTGCTCTGAGATCGCCCCTTCGTAGAAACGGTTCGCCTGACCCGGCAGTTTGATCTCGCCGTGCAGCGGTTTATCGGACACGCACAGCAGCGTGCCGTACGGGACGCGGAAGCGGTAGCCTTGCGCAGCAATGGTGGCGCTTTCCATATCGATCGCGACCGCACGGCTGAGATTGAAACGCAGGGCGGAGGCGGAATAGCGAAGCTCCCAGTTACGATCGTCGGTGGTGACGACCGTACCGGTACGCAGGCGCTGCTTCACCTCTTCACCCGGCATGCCGCTCACCTCTTTGGTGGCGTCGTACAGGGCGCGCTGTACTTCAGCGATACTCGGGATAGGAATGTCCGGCGGCAGAACCGCGTCAAGAACATGGTCGTCACGCAGATAAGCGTGGGCGAGGACATAATCACCAATCAGCTGGCTTTCACGCAGGCCGCCGCAGTGGCCGATCATCAGCCAGACGTCCGGGCGCAGAACCGCCAGATGGTCGCAGATGGTTTTCGCATTCGACGGGCCAACGCCGATGTTAATCAACGTAATGCCCTGACCGTCGGCGGTGACCAGGTGCCAGGCGGGCATCTGGTGCTTTTTCCACGCCAGGTCGGAGATGGCCTCTTCCGGTGCTTCGGTTTCGGCAGTGATCCAGATCCCGCCCGCGCAGGAGAGAGCGATGTAAGGGCTGTCCGGGTCAAGGATCTGGCTACAGCCCCAGCGGACAAATTCGTCTACATAGCGGGTGTAGTTGGTAAACAGTACGAACGGCTGGAAATGTTCGGCTGGGGTGCCGGTGTAGTGGCGCAGGCGTGCCAGCGAAAAATCGACACGGCGGGCATCAAAGTGCGACAGCGGTGAAAACTCTGCCGGGTGATAGATCCCGTCCGCCGTCTCATCGCCAATCTGCGACAGCTCAGTGGTCGGAAAATGGCGGGTCAGCCCCGCGCTCATGGAGCGATCCAGCGTCAGCGCTGAGCCGTCTATTACGTACGGGTAAGGGATCTCGTGCAGGGACGGTTCAACGCTGATATGCGCGCCGTAATCCTGATACAGCAGGGTAAGCTGCTCTTCCAGATAGGGGCGGAACAGCGCAGGACGCGTGATGGTCGTGCTGTAACAGCCGGAGTGGGTGAAACGCGCATAGGCGCGGGTTTTCGGATTGCTGCTGGCGCTGCCGTCCCAGGTGACAGAGAGCGATGGATAAACAAAAAGGCCCTGGGTTCTGGCCTTTTCATCGGGAAGTTTCCCTGTTTCGATATAGTCACTGATGGCGCTGCGTAGTGCATTGACGGACTGTTCATACAACGCGTCGAGTTTTTCCAGCGCCTGAGCCGGGGTCAGGCTGGAGCCCTTATTATTCATGTCTGTCTCCTTGTTCCACAGGTGTGCGGCTATACCCGATAGTATGTCACACGCCTGTGAAACAAAAGTGAGGAGATCAGCTGTGCGCGGTTTCCTTCATCAACAGGGCGGTGGCAGCAGAAAGCAGGCAACCTGCCAGCAGATAAATCGCCACGCTATGCCAGTTCCCGCCGGAGAACGTCACCAGCGCGGCGGCGATAAACGGCGTAAACCCGCCGCCGACCACGCTCGCCACCTGATATCCCACGCCCGCGCCGCTGTAGCGGTAGCTTGCGCCAAACAGCTCGGTAAACATCGGCTGCTGCACGCAGACCACCATATCGTGAGCGATGTTCGCGAGCATGATCGCGAAGAAGACAATCCAGAAGACCGACTGGGCCTCCAGCGCCATAAAGAACGGCCAGGCGCTGAGTGTGCCGATGAGCGCCCCGGTGATATACACCCGTCGACGGCCAAAGCGATCCGCCAGCCAGGCGAAGCAGGGGATGGTCAGGCAGCTGATCCCGCCCACCACCAGGCCAATGTTCAGGAACAATTCCCGCGGCAGGCCGAGGTTTTGCGTGGAGTAGTTGAGGGCGAAGGCGGTGACGATATACATCGTCAGCAGTTCGCACAGGCGCAGGGCGATAATTTTCAGAAAAGCGCCAGGGTGCTGCACCAGCGCTTCCATCACCGGCAGCCGTTTTTTCGCGACCGGTTTTTCGCGTTGCTGCTGCTCAAACTCAGCCGACTCTTCCATGCCGTTACGGATCCACAGGGCCACCACGACCAGCACAATGCTGAAGATAAACGGAATACGCCAGCCCCAGCTCAGGAACTGCTCGTCTGTCGTGAGCTGGCTTATTAGCGACACCAGGCCCGTGGAGAGCAGCAGACCCACGCCATAACCTACCTGCACGCCGCTGCTGTAGAACGCTTTCTTGTTCTTCGGCGCGCTTTCCACGGACAGCAGTGCCGCGCCGCCCCATTCGCCGCCGACGGCAAAGCCCTGAATGGCGCGCAGCGTCACCAGCAACACCGGGGCCCACCAGCCAATCGATGCAAAGGAGGGCAAAATACCGATCAGCGCGGTGGCAATGCCCATCATCCAGACGGTGAGCATCAGCATGCGCTTACGGCCAAGGCGATCGCCGAAGTGGCCGAAAATTATCCCGCCCAGCGGACGAAACAGAAAACCGACGCCGAAGGTGGCAAACGCAGCAAGCGTGCCCATGGCGGGGCTGATCTGAGGAAAGAATTCACGGTTAAAGACCAGCGCAGCGGTAATACCGTAGAGCAGAAAGTCATACCAGTCGACGACGGCGCCTGCGAAGCTACCTAAAGCGGCGCGGCGGGCGCGGTTAAGCGAAGGTGTCTCCTCGTTGCGGCGAGCGGAGATGAGGGTGGAGTCCATAGTTGTCCTGTCTGTACTGATTTTTAATTATTGGTATAAGAAAAGGTCACTCACGTTGCAGCCGTCATATTGACGGAACGTATGAGACTACCGCGACAGACGGCCTGAGAAAACGTTTTTATCTTTCCTGAAAGCGCAGAATCAATAAATTTCATCTTATCGGGTCCCAATATAAATCAGCCTGTTTGGTTCCGGTTAGGGCTGAATGGTTTACAGTAATAATGATCGCTGTGTGACGTAAGCTGAGGGAATTACGATGCAACGCCTCTTTCCTGCACTCTGGGTAGTCCTGTTTTTGGTGGCTTCGCCGCTGCATGCGGAGCCAAAAGTCTACGGCGAACAGCGCATCCACCGCTGGTGGGATGCGGTAACAGACGATATTTCCCAGACATGGGAGCAGCCGGATCGTTACGATCTCTACCTGCCGTTTCTGAGCTGGCATGCCCGCTTTATGTATGACAAAGAGAAAACGGATAACTACAACGAAATGCCGTGGGGCGGCGGACTGGGCGTTTCTCGCTACAACGACGAGGGCAACTGGAGCGCACTCTTTGCCATGATGTTTAAAGATTCACATAACGAGTGGCAGCCCGCGATGGGCTACGGCTGGGAAAAGGGCTGGTATCTGGATAACGCAAAAGATTTCCGTCTGGGGCTGGGGGCCGCCGCGGGGATCACCGCGCGCGACGACTTTGCCAACTATGTCCCGCTGCCGTTTATCTTCCCGCTTTTCTCTGCCGGATATAAGCGCGTCACCGTCCAGTTCACCTATATTCCCGGAACCTACAACAACGGCAACGTGCTGTTTGCCTGGCTGCGCCTGGGCTTTTAAAGAGTGATCACTTTTTTGGCCACTGCGTTGGACAGAATCAGCAGCGAAAACAGGACCGACGTAACAAAGGTGAGCACAATCAGAGCAAGTTTGGTGCTCAGGGACGTTACCGGAATGAGCGCCGTCAACAGGTGAAACACCGAGTAGTGCATGATATAGACCCCGGTCATCGTTTTGCTAATGGCGGCCAGCACGGACTCTTTAAACTCCGCATTGCGGCGAAAACGTACGCCGTTGGCCGCAATCACCAGGGCAATAATCAGGATGTAGATTTGCGATCCGGTGAGGATAAAGGCGTTTCTGTCCGCTTTAAATAGCGCAAAAAAGAAATGCCGTTCGTAAAACCACGTGAAGAGATAGATAAACGGTATGGCAATCACCGCTGCCCTGACCACATTTTTGCGGCCGATCCACGCCGCAATCTGCGGATCGCAAAAGAGCTGCCCCGTCAGATAAAACAGCAGCCACGTCCACAGGCGATACTGCGGCGACAATGAAAGCACGTGGACATCAGGATAGAGGGCTGACAGCAAATCGTACCCGTATGAGAAAAGCAGCAGGGTGACAATCACCCCGCAAAACAGCGTTCGCCGCTGGCTGACCCACTCCACCGCCGGATGAAAAGTGTAAATCACGACAAACGCGAACACGAACCAAGGCTGGATCAGATATCCGCGCTGATAGGGCTCCCACAGGTAGTAAATGGTTACCCAGAACAGAAAGACGATCACCAGGCTTTTGATCTTATCCAGCTGCCAGCGCGTGCCGTGTCGGGATTGCCCATCCAGATACCCTGCAACCACAAAAAACAACGGCGTGGCGATGGTCGAAATGAAGGTTAAAAAACCGAGGATCCAGTGATAGTCATAATCGTAATGGTCCCAGGTGTTGTAGATGGTGAAGAAGGTGACCGCCGTCATACAGCCCAGCGTCTTGATGATGTTCAGCCCTGTCGCATTCATTGTTGTTCAGCTTCGTCCTTACGATGAAAACACGCGTAAATTACGGGGAGTACCAGCAGCGTCAGGATTGTAGCAAACCCAAGCCCAAACATAATCACAACGGCCATGCTCTGGAAGAACACATCCAGCAGCAGGGGGGCGAGGCCAAGCACGGTCGTAAAGGCGGTGAGCAGGATGGGACGCAGGCGCGACGTGGCGGCGTAAACGATCGCACTGTGCTGATCCTGCTGCGCTTTCTGCTGCTCTATCTCTTCCACCAGCACAATGCCGTTGCGGATCAGCATCCCGCTCAGGCTCAGCAGGCCAATCAGTGCCATAAAGCCAAAGGGGATCCCGGTAAGTAAAAAACCGGGCGTAACGCCGATCAGCGCCAGCGGCACGGTCAGCCAGATAGCGACGGCGTTTTTCACCGAACTGAACATCAGCACCGTGATCACAAACATCACCAGATACCCGAGCGGCAGCGTGGTAAATAGCCCCTGTTGCGCTTCGCTGGAGTTCTCCGCGTCCCCGCCCCATTCAATGCTGTAGCCGTGGGGCAGAGGCAGGGCATCTATTTGCGGCTTCACGCGGGCGAGAATATCGCCGGACGTTTGCTGGCTTAGCGGGTCAGGGTCGGTCTGCACGGTCAGCACGCGCGAGCGGTCGCGACGCAGGATCAGCGGATCTTCCCACTCCAGCGCGAAGCCGCTGACGACGTTGCTCAGCGGAATATACTGCTGACGGGTCTGGCTCCATACCAGGACGTTATTCAGGTGATTGGCGTCCAGCCGTTCACTTTCCGGCGGGCGCACCACCACGGGTAACAGGTCGCTTCCTTCTCTGTACAGTCCCGCCCGGCTGCCGGAGAAATTCATCTCCAGGGCGTTATCGACGTCCTGCTTATCCACGCCAAGCTCACGTCCCAGCGCGGTGACGTACTGCGGGCGGATCACTTTGCTGCGGTTTTGCCAGTCGTTCCTGACGCTGTCCGTCGCCGGATCGCGCGTAAGAATACTGTCTACCTGGCTGGCGATCAGACGCAGCCTGTCCGGCTCGGGGCCCTTAATACGTATTTCAATGGCGCTGTCACCGGAGGGGCCAAACATCACCCGTTTCGTGCTGGCGTTAACCTGCTGGTAGTTCCGTGCAATGTACTCATCAACGTGGCGGGTCAGGGCGGGGATGTTACGCTGGTCGTCCATTCTCACCATGATTTGTGCATAGTTGCTGTACTGCCGCTGTCCGCTGTAGGTCAAAATAAATCGCATACTTCCCTGACCAATCGTCGAGACCGTAGTTTCCACGCCAGGCTGGCCGTTAATGGTTTTCTCGATATCACCGGTCATCTTCTCGGTCCAGTTAATGTCGGTCCCGTAAGGGAGCCAGAGGTCGACAAAGAAAATTGGCGTACTGGATGAGGGGAAGAAGTTCTGCCGCACCGAGCCAAAGCCCCAGATGGCGGCAGCCAGCAGTGCGGCCATCACCATCAGCGTTGGCGCTTTACGCCGTAACAGCGCATTGAGCAAACCCCGGTAGATCCGATAGATGCGTTTGTCGTAGGGATCCGTTTCGTCGGCGTCTGGCGGTGCAGCGTCATGTTTAAACAGCCACCATTTAATCAGCACCGGCGTAATGGTGAGGGCTGAGAACCAGCTCAGCATCAGCGAAATCAGCAACACCTGAAACAGCGACTTACAGTATTCGCCGGTGGAATCCTGCGACAGCCCGACGGGCGCAAAAGCCAGGATGGCGATGACCGTCGCACCCAGCAGCGGCAGCGCAGAGCGGCGAATAATCGCGTTAATGGCGTTAAGCAGGGGCGAGCCCTGCTGCCGGGCTATCAGTACCCCTTCGACAACCACAATGGCGTTATCGACCAGCATACTGAGGGCGATGATCAGCGCCCCCAGTGAAATACGCTGTAGTTCTATGCCCCAGAGATACATGATCAGCAGCGTGCCCAGCACGTTGAGCGCGAGGGAAAAGGCGATAATGAGCCCGCTGCGTAAGCCCATAAAGATCAGCAACACACCGACGACAATCGCCAGCGCCATCAGGAAATTAATGATAAATCCGTTGACGGAATGCCCGACCTCCGCCGCCTGATCGTAAAACAGGTCGATGTGGATACCTGCCGGTTTCTCGGCTGACATCTGCTCAAGCTTCGCCTCCAGGGCATGTCCCACGTCGATCACGTTAACGCCGGGTATAAAGGAGACGCCCATGGTGACGGCTTTTCTGCCGTTGGCATGGTATATGCTGGCAGGGGACGCATCCAGCCCACGTGACAGGGTGGCAATATCCCGTAAGCGGGTAGCCGCCCCAACGCCGGGTGGGGTCACTATGAGATCGGCCAGCTCGTCAATACTTTCGAATTCTCCGGTAGGATGCAGACGAATTGACTCAGTACCGGAGGGGATCTCTCCCGCGCTGGAAACCACGTTCAGCCTGCTGAGCTGGGCAGAAAGCTGGTTAAGCGTAATCCCGCGCGCGGCCATTTTGCTCAGAGAAATGTCCACGTTAATCTGCTGGGTGAGGGCTCCGCCGATGGCCACTTTGCCCACGCCCGGCACGAGGACCAACTCCCGGCGCAGCTGCTCGGCATACCGGACCAGTTCCGGATTGCTGAATTCATCGCCGGAAATGGCAAAGAAAAAGCCGAACACATCGCCAAAATCGTCATTCACAAACGGGGTCACTACCCCCGGTGGAAACTGTCGGGCGGCATCTCCCACCCGGCGACGCAGTTCATCCCAGATTTGCGGCAGCGCATTTGAGTGGTAGCGCGAGGCTATATTGACCGTGATCTGCGACAGGCCGCTGGAGGAGATGGAGCTGACGTTATCCAGGTAAGGTAACTGCTGAAGCGCGTTTTCCAGTGGCAGGGTGACCTCTTCCTCAACCTGCTGCGCCGACGCGCCCGGATAATGGGTGATCACCACCGCCGTTTTGATGGTAAACGCCGGATCTTCCAGTCTGCCGATGTTCAACAGGGCAATAATGCCACCTACGCCCAGCAGCAGAATAGTCAGCCAGACGCGAACCGGGTTGCTGATAAACTGACGAGAGATATCCATTACAGTCCCCGTTCACGCGTCCAGATACGTACCGGCTGGTTGGGATGTAACTCCCCAACGCCTGCGGCCACCACGCGTTCACCCGCCTTAAGCCCACCGACGATGACGACCCCCTCAGCGCTGACTTGCCCGACGCTGACCTTACGATCTTCCAGGTGCAACGTATCGCCTTCGCCCGTCACCACCCAGACGTGTGGCTCATTGCGCGGGCGGTTATCCGGGTTAAAGACCGCTTCAACCGGCACCACCAGCGCCTCACTGCCCACGCCCGCCGGTAGGTTGGTTAAATTGATGGTGACCGTTCCGCTGACGCCGCCCACGACGGGAAAATCATCCGGGCGGGGCATGGTTAAAATCACCTGCCAGGTCAATGTGTTGCTGTCGCTACTGCCTGAGTGCTCTTTGTACACAGCGGTAAACTCGCGACCGGGCAGGGCGTTGATCCTCACTACCGGTCTGTACTGCGCATTGCGGATATCGAAGGTGTTAAACAGGTTCTCTGGAAGGCTGAACACCACGTCCAGCAGGTCGGTACGGGTCAGGGTGACGACGGGCTGGCCGGCTGAGACGACCTGATGATTTCGCACATGTACGCTGGCCGCTGTCCCGCTAAAGGGGGCGACGAGCGTCATCTGGCTTAATTCCTCGCGAGCAATCTGTAGCGCGGCGTTTGCAGAATCGCGGTTTGCGCGCTGGACATCCATCTCGGCCTTCGACACGGCCTGGCGTCCTGCCAGGGTCTGGAAGCGGTCGAATTGCCGCTGAGCCAGGGTCGCCGCCGTTTGCCTGTCGTTCAGACGCTGCCGGGCTTCGCGATCGTTAAGACTGGCGAGCCGTTGTCCCTGTTTGACAACGGCACCCTGGCGAATGTCCAGAGTCTCAATCTGCCCGGCACGTTTGAACGCGAGATCGGTGGCGTCGCCGGATTCGATACGCGCGGGAAATACGCGCTGCTGTGCGTTGCCGGCCTTCACCACCTCTGCGACTTTTACCATTTTTGGCAGGGGCGCGGCGCGGTCGGGTTTGGGGTCGCACGCCGTCAGCAGCAATAAAACAGCAGGCAGAAGAGAGAGGTAGCGCTTCACAGTATTCCCCTGATAATAATTGTTTTATTTATTTCGTCATCAATGCTGGGGTGGCACTATTCCGCCAGGGCCGAGACGGCCACATAGGTAAATAAACCGATTGCTGTGCTGGCGATAATGGCAAGCGCAATAAACAAACCAAGGCGAATCAGGCTTAAACCGTACATGCATTCCTCCATGATGTTGAAGGTGGCGCGGGATAATGAGAATGAACGTGTTGCATGTCTGACTATGAGCATAGTCGGTGAATAAATAAATGTTAAATAACCATTATTAGTGGCGTGACATACTCAGGCGAAACAAGCGATACGATAGCGTATCCCCTTTGAATAACATCCTGATATTCCTGTGCTACGTTTAATAGCATCCATTCCTTTTTTCCGTAAAAGGCATTCACGCCTGTACCCATAGGCTTGATGCGATCTCTCCTGATTCACTCACTGTTGTGTTGGTTATAAAAAGGATGCTTGATATGTATAAAACGATTCTGGTGCCGGTGGATGTATACGAAACAGCGTTGTCTGATAAAGCGCTACAGCATGCCCAATTCCTGGCGCAAAGCGCATCGGGTAATGTCCATCTGCTGTACGTTATGCCAAAGTTCTCGGCGGAACTGACCCGCGGTTTTATTGCAGACGCGAGAAAGATGGATGAATATATGATTAATAATGCTAAAGAAAAACTGGCCGCGCTGGTAAAAAAAATCAGCCTGTCGGAAGCAAATGTCCATCTACATGTTCGCAGCGGGAATATACGTGATGAGGTAATCAAACTGGCGGATGAACTTAACGTCGGCGCGATTATTGTGGGGTCGCGCAATCCCAATATTCAAACCCATTTATTAGGGTCAGAGGCGGCGAGTATCGTTCGTTATGCACATGTTCCTGTTTTCGTTATTCGTTAATGACATGAAAGCAAGGTGATTTCTGAAAAGAACCCGAGGAAGGAACGATGATAACAGAAAAGCCTCACCATCCGTATTATCAACAGACCGTTGATGAAACCCTGACAAATATCCAATCCAGCCTGGACGGACTTACCAGTGCAGAAGCCACCGCCAGACTGGAAAAATACGGTGAAAATGCCTTACCGCAAAAACCGGGTAAACCCGGCTGGCTGCGCTTTCTGGCCCATTTCAACGATGTTCTCATTTACGTCCTTCTGGCGGCGGCGCTGCTGAAGCTGATAATGGGACACTGGGTGGATATGTTTGTCATTCTTGGGGTGGCCATCATCAACGCCCTGATTGGACATATTCAGGAGAGCAATGCGGAGAAATCGCTGCAAAGCATTCGTAATATGCTCTCCAGCGAGGCTGTGGTCATCCGGCAGGGCAACCATGAAACTATCCCGACGACAGCGCTGGTGCCGGGAGATATCGTGGTGATACGCGCCGGGGATCGCATTCCTGCCGACCTTCGCGTAATAGAGGCGCACAACCTGCGGGTGGAAGAAGCTATTCTTACCGGCGAATCCACGGTAGTGGAGAAAAGCAGCGATGCGCTCCACGGGGAGTTGCCGTTAGGCGACCGTTACAACCTGCTTTATTCTGGCACCACCGTCAGCTCCGGCGGGGGAAAAGGGCTGGTGGTGGCGACCGGTGGGGAGACCGAACTCGGCCATATCAACCAGATGATGTCGGACATTGAAAAACACCGTACCCCGTTGATGGTGCAAATGGACAAGCTCGGCAAGACCATTTTTATCACCATTCTGGTGATGATGCTGGCGCTGTTCGTTTTCAGTCTTATCTTCCGCGATATGCCCGTATCAGAGCTGGTGCTGTCGCTGATTAGCCTTGCGGTGGCGGCGGTGCCGGAAGGTTTACCGGCCATTATCTCTATCATCCTCTCGCTGGGCGTGCAGGCGATGGCGCGTCGCAAGGCGATTATTCGCAAGCTGCCTACCGTGGAAACGCTGGGGGCGATGACGGTGATCTGCTCGGATAAAACCGGCACCCTGACCATGAATGAGATGACGGTAAAAGCGGTGATTACCGCGGACACCACCTACCGCGTGGAGGGAGACAGCTACGAGCCGGTGGGCAATATTCACCCTGTTGACGATCCAACACCGGTAACCGTGACCCAGGGGTCTGTGCTGGAGCGCTATCTGCGCACCGTCGATCTCTGTAATGACAGCCAGCTGATCAAAGATGAGCAGGGGCTATGGAAAATCACCGGCGGGCCCACCGAAGGCGCGCTGAAGGTGCTGGCGGCAAAAATCCCGCTTCCGGCAATTGACGCCGAATTGCGCAGTAAAATCCCATTCGATTCGCAATATAAATACATGTCCACCCTTTATCGCCTGGGCGACGAAGAGGTGATGTTAATCACCGGTGCGCCGGACGTCCTTTTCCGTCTTTGCCAGCACCAGCAGACTCAAAACGGGCTGGAGCCGTTCAACCTGCACTATTGGGAAGAGAAGATTGAAGAGTATGCGCGCGAAGGATTGCGCATGGTGGCTGCGGCCTGGAAACCGGCCGCCAGCGGGCAGCGCGAGCTGACGCATGCGGATCTGCAAGAGGGGGTCATACTGCTCGGCATTGCGGGCATGATGGATCCCCCGCGCCCGGAAGCCATTTCGGCCATTGCCGACTGCTTGCAGGCGGGCATTCGCGTGAAAATGATTACCGGGGATCATCCACAAACAGCGATGAGCATTGGTCAGATGCTGGGTATTGGCAACGCGGCGAGCGCCATTACCGGGCGCGAACTGGAGGCGATGGACGACCACCAGCTGAGCGAGGCGGCGCAAAAATACGATATCTTTGCCCGAACCAGCCCGGAAGATAAATTCCGTCTGGTGCAGGCGCTGCAAAGTAAGCAGGAAGTGGTCGGGATGACCGGGGACGGCGTGAACGATGCGCCTGCGCTGAAGCGGGCGGATGTCGGCATCGCGATGGGGATCAAAGGTACTGAAGTCACCAAAGAAGCCGCCGATATGGTGTTAACGGATGATAACTTTGCCACCATTGCCCGGGCGGTCCATGAAGGGCGTCGGGTCTACGACAACCTGAAAAAGACCATTCTGTTCGTTATCCCGAGCAACATCGCCCAGGCCCTGCTGATCATTATTGCCCTGCTGGCGGGGAACCTTATCCCGTTAACACCGGTACTGATCCTGTGGATGAACATGGCAACCTCGGCAACGCTGTCGTTTGGTCTGGCGTTTGAAGCGGGTGAGAAGGACATCATGAACCGGCCGCCGCGTAAGTCTAACCTGCACGTGATGGACGGTTACGCCATCTGGCGCGTGGTGTTTGTCGGCCTGATGATTGCCATCAGCGCCTTTGTGCTGGAGGCCTGGCTGCAACCGCGCGGTTACTCGGCGGAGTTCATCCGCACCGTGTTGCTGCAAACGCTGGTCACTGCCCAGTGGTTTTACATGCTCAACTGCCGCGTCACCGACGGCTTCTCCCTGAGTAAAGGTCTGCTGGCTAACAAGGGCATATGGATCGTGAGCGGCGTACTTCTGGCCCTTCAGCTTCTGATCGTCTATGCGCCATTTATGCAGATGTTGTTCGGTACCGAAGCGCTGCCGTTCCGCTACTGGATCATTACCTTCCTGATCGGGTTCGCAATGTTCATGATTGTGGAAGCGGAAAAAGTCCTTACCCGGAGATGGCGCACGACGAAAGGTTAACTGAATGAGTAGGCTAAGCCTGCCCACCGGCAGGCTTTCTCTTTGACCGAGTACAGAACACTATGATTCGATTTGCCGCGTTCGTTTTTACGCTTTGTATACTGGTTCCCGCTGCATCTGCTGTAACCTACCCACTCCCACCCGAGGGGAGCCGCCTGGTGGGAGCGCCGATAACTGTCACCGTACCTGAAGGCAATACCCTGCCGCTCGAAGCGTTTGCAGCGCAGCACGGGCAAGGGTTAAGCAATATGCTGGAAGCTAACCCGGGGGTAGATCCGTTTTTACCACGTGCCGGTACAGCGCTGGTGGTGCCGCAGCAGCTTATTCTGCCGCCAACGGTGCGTGAAGGGATTGTGGTGAACGTCGCGGAAATGCGTCTTTACTATTATCCACCCGGCAGCAACACGGTTGAGGTGCTGCCTATTGGCATCGGTCAGGCCGGGCGCGAAACGCCGCGTAACTGGGTAACCGCCGTTGAACGCAAGCAGGAAGGCCCAACCTGGTCACCCACGCCAAACACGCGACGCACTTACGCGAAAGAGGGGAAAACGTTGCCCGCGTTCGTTCCCGCCGGGCCGGATAACCCAATGGGGCTGTACGCCCTTTATATCGGCAGGCTGTACGCGATCCACGGTACCAACTCAAATTTCGGCATTGGCCTGCGCGTCAGCCAGGGCTGCATTCGCCTGCGTAATAACGATATCAAATACCTGTTCGATAACGTTTCGGTGGGGACGCGGGTACAGCTTATCGATCAGCCCGTAAAAGTGACCACCGAGCCGGATGGTAGCCGCTGGGTAGAGGTTCACGAGCCGCTTTCACGCAATCGCGCGGAATTTGAATCAACCCGAAAAGTGCCGCTGCCCATTTCGGCCGCGCAAAGGACGCAGCTGATAAGTGAAGGGGCGGGCGCTGAGCTGGAACGGCGGTCGGGGATGCCGGTGAGGCTTGCAATGCCCGGTGGCGTTGCGCTTACCGGGCCTACAGGACCGTAGGTCGGGTAAGCAGAGCGCCACCCGACAAACTTACCAAACGCAGAAAAGCAAAAAGCCTGCTTTAAAAGCAGGCTTTTCAAATTTGGCTCCTCTGACTGGACTCGAACCAGTGACATACGGATTAACAGTCCGCCGTTCTACCGACTGAACTACAGAGGAATCGTGTGAACGGGGCGCATATTATCGACCTGCGTACGCCTTGTCAAAGGATGGATCGCCGACTTTAGACTGTTTGCTGACAAAATCAGCAAACTGACGTTTTTGCCAACGGAATGCACCATTATTGTGCAGATATACCCCGAATGGGGCAGATCGGAATCCGTTGTCACTGTCTGAAAACAGGCACCAGCGATTGGCTTTCCTTATTTTCAGCCGCTTAGCAAAGATATTGATTCGCTGCCAAAATCTGGCATCCATATTGCAAAACCTGTTTAACAACACAGCCGTTACCGGCACGCTATTTTCGAACAGGGGGCAACATGAACTTAAGACGACTGAAATACTTCGTAAAAATCGTCGATATCGGCAGCCTGACCCAGGCGGCTGAAGTGCTGCATATCGCGCAGCCTGCGCTGAGCCAGCAGGTCGCGACTCTGGAAGGCGAAATGGACCAGCAACTGTTGATCCGCACCAAGCGCGGCGTAACGCCTACCGAAGCGGGAAAAATTTTATATACCCATGCCCGTACGATCCTGCGTCAGTGCGAACAGGCGCAGCTGGCCGTGCACAACGTGGGTCAGACCCTCAGCGGGAATGTCTCCATCGGCCTGGCGCCGGGAACGGCCGCATCGTCGGTAACCATGCCGCTGCTTCAGGCGGTGCGCGCGGAGCTACCGGAAGTGCTGGTTTATCTGCATGAGAACAGTGGTTCCGTGCTCAATGACAAACTGCTCAACGGTCAGCTGGATATGGCGGTGCTGTACGATCGCTCACCGGTTGCCGGGATCACCAGCCAGCCGCTGCTGAAGGAAGATCTTTATCTGGTCGGGACCCGTGATTGCCCCGGCCAGAGCATTGATTTAACCGCCGTGGCAGAGATGAACCTGTTCCTGCCGCGCGACTACAGCGCCGTGCGCGTTCGCGTTGACGAAGCGTTCTCGCTGCGCCGTCTGACGGCGAAGATTATCGGGGAGATTGATTCCATCTCCACGCTGACTGCCGCCATTGCCAGCGGCATGGGGGTAACGGTACTGCCCGAGTCTGCCGCACGTTCACTGTGCAGCGCGGCGAATGGCTGGATGGCCCGCATCACCACGCCATCCATGAGCTTACCGCTGTCGTTGAATATGTCCGCGCGCGGCTCCCTGTCACCGCAGGCGCAGGCGGTGAAAGAGATCCTGATGTCTCTGGTCAGTAAGCCGTCGCTGGAAAATCGCGAGCTGCAACTGGTCAGCTGATATTCCAAATAAGCATAAGATGCTGGTTTTTATTATTTGTTCTCCAGCCCGGCTGACTCTAACAATAGCCTTATGTCAGATGCGCCGGAGTGAATCGTGAATTTCCAGCAACTTAAAATTATTCGTGAGGCGGCCAGGCGGGATTACAACCTGACCGAGGTCGCTAACATGCTTTACACCTCCCAGTCGGGTGTCAGCCGACATATCCGCGAGCTTGAGGAGGAGTTAGGCATTGAGATTTTTATCCGTCGCGGCAAGCGCCTGCTGGGCATGACGGAGCCAGGCAAGGCATTGCTGACCATCGCTGAGCGCATTCTCAATGAGGCCAGCAACGTTCGTCGGCTGGCAGATCTCTTTACCAACGACGCGTCAGGTGTGCTGACAATCGCCACCACCCATACGCAGGCGCGCTACAGTCTTCCGACCGTTATCAAAGCATTTCGTGAGATCTTCCCGGACGTACGTCTGGAACTGATCCAGGGCACGCCGCAGGAAATCGAAGTGCTGCTGCATAACGGTGGGGCAGATATTGGTATCGCCAGTGAACGGCTGAGCAACGACCCGCTGCTGGTGGCGTTCCCGTGGTTCCGCTGGCATCACAGCCTGCTGTTACCCGCCGATCACCCCCTGAATCAGGTTTCGCCGTTGACGCTGGAAGAGATCGTCAAATGGCCGCTGATTACCTACCGGCAGGGCATTACCGGACGCTCGCGCATTGATGAAGCGTTCAAGCGTAAAGGGCTCACACCGGACGTGGTGCTGAGCGCGCAGGATTCCGACGTGATCAAAACCTACGTCGAGTTAGGGCTGGGGATTGGCCTGGTGGCCGAGCAGTCTGGCGGAGAATATGAAGCCGGAAATCTGGTGCGCCTGGATACGCGTCATCTTTTCGACGCGAATACCGTCTGGCTGGGGCTAAAGCGCGGGCAGCTTCAGCGCAACTACGTGTGGCGATTTATCGAGTTGTGCAATGCAGGGCTGTCCGTGGATGAGATCAAACGCCAGGTGATGGAGCCGGAAGAGGTGGCGATTGATTATCAGATTTAGTCGCTAATCAGTAGGTCGGGTAAGGCGCAGCCGCCACCCGGCAAATTTACCGAACCCACAAAAGCAAAAAGCCTGCTTTAAAAGCAGGCTTTTCAAATTTGGCTCCTCTGACTGGGATCGCCTTTGCCAGTAACTGGCTAATAATTAAGCTAAGCTTGAATGCCCTTTCTGTCAAGACCACCAGAATGACCACCAATTGTCAACAACACCGCTTAATGACCGCTTTGGGGGGCGGACGATTTCAGGTGTGCAAGTCACGCGTATTTTGGACAGCATTGCGCTGTTCTGCGGCTATCCGGCGACGATAAGAACTAACTAGGGGACGGCGTTTACCTGTAGAGCACTTGACCAGTGGGCCTTTGAGCATTTCGTGGAGATGCGGCTTATTCAGACCGGCAAGCCGACGCAGAACGGATTTATTGAGAGTTTTACCTGACGCTTTCGCGATGAATGCCTGAATGAACACTGGTTCAGCGACGTCAGTCATGCTAGGCAAATCATCAGTGAATGGCGTCAGGATTACAACGAGTGCCGCCCGCACTCCACGCTGCATTATCAGACTCCGTCTGAATTTGCGGCGGGCTGGAGAGAGGGTAATTCTGACAGTTAAGGAGCCGACATTACTAATTGAGCGTTGTATCTAATCCTGGGGCAGGTCAAATGAGTTATTGTGTAAAAAATAAGATTTATCCTATATTGTTACTGCCTACATCAACAAAGGGAGGGAATTTCAGTTGAATAAACAGTGTGTTTTAGTCTGCTGGGTGGGTGCAAAAGACCTGAATTCATTAGCTGATGAAAATCCCGGCCCTATATTGTCTACGCTTATGGCGGTTGAATTTAACCGGGTAGAGTTACTATACAGCTATCCAGAAACCCGGGTTAAACCCTGGTTAACCTGGCTTAGCACGCAGGTTAACCTGCAAATAAACGCCCATTATGAACCCTTAAGCTCCCCAGTCCACTTCGCCCAGATTTATCAAGCCGCCTCCAGACATCTTAAGCGATTAGCCCCTGATGCATGTCTTTCGGTGCAAATGACACCGGGTACGCCCGCTATGCAGGCAGTCTGGATCCTACTGGGCAAAACCCGCTATCCAATGACATTCTACCAATCATCCCCTGAACAGGGAGTGGAGCAGGTCGATATTCCCTTTGAAATTGCGGCAGAGTACATCCCTGCTGCCAATGCCCTCAGTGGTGAAAAGCTGGTTCAGCTTTCAAGACTCGATGTCCCTTTCGACGCCGCATTCGACCGTATCGTCACTCGCAATCCGCGTATGCAGCAACTTATTCAGCAGTCGCAAATCCTGGCAGCCGGGCTTGTTCCAGTACTCATCTATGGTGAGACCGGCACGGGTAAGGAGTTGTTTGCACGAGCAATTCACAACGCCAGCCCTCGCGCCAAAGGTCCATTTATCGCTGTAAATTGCGGTGCAATACCTCCTGAGTTGGTGGACTCAACACTTTTTGGCCACCTGAAGGGGGCATTTACCGGGGCGATACAAAATAGAACAGGTGTCTTTGAACAAGCTAACGGTGGGACCCTGTTTCTTGACGAATTCGGTGAATTAAAACCAGACGTCCAGGTCCGCCTGCTACGCGTTTTGCAGGAAGGTGTTATCACACCTGTCGGCGGTGATCAGGAGAAAAAAGTCGATATACGTCTGATTAGCGCGACTCACCGTAATCTGATGCATGAAGTAGGGCAGGGCCGCTTCAGGGAAGACCTCTTCTACAGAATTGCTATTGGCGTACTACACCTGCCGCCACTTCGGGAGCGTGAAGGGGACATACTTTTACTGGCACAAACGCTGCTACAGGAGATGGCTAAGCAGGATGATTCCCTGATGGATAAACGACTATCGCCAGAGGCATTGAAGCGAATTCAGAACCACCCTTGGCGAGGAAACGTGCGTGAGTTACAGGCGACCCTTGTAAGGGCTGCGCTTTGGAGTAGGGGGACGATAATCACCGCTGAGGAACTTCACCAAGCATTGTTTATTTTACCTGAAGATAAGAATGATAAAGCCGATATTGATTTTTCAGAGGGGGTCAACTTGCAGGCACTGATGTCGGATTTCTCGCGAAACTATATTCGTCAGGCCCTTGCTTATACTGGTCAGAATAAGGCCCAGGCTGCCCGGTTATTGGGGTTCAATAATCATCAAACCTTAAATAACTGGATGAAAAAAAATCGTTCCGAGTAAACCTTCTTCGCTAACTGATGGCTAATGAGGCCGTAATAAAACTTACCTTACCTGTAAATACTTTTACTACTCATTCAGATCAGAATGAAGAGGTTTATTTTATTTCATTGAAAATTAATAAATAAAAATATTGGCACGGTATGTGCTTATACAGAATGCCATTTTACTAACAAGGAATTTACCGATGTCGGAATTAAAAAAATTTCAGGTACAAACAGCACGTGCATTGCCGGTGATTGTGTTGGCGGATACCAGTGGGAGTATGTCAACAGATGGCAAGATTGATGCACTTAATCTGGGGCTCAGGGAAATGCTTGATAGTTTTAAACAAGAGAGCCGCCTGCGCGCTGAAATTCAGGTCAGCGTTATTACGTTTGGTGGTCACCAGGCTGAAGTTAGCTTGCCATTGACGCCTGCTCACCAGTTGCAAAGTATTACCTCCCTGGAGGCAAATGGCATGACTCCACTGGGTGGCGCACTATCGCTGGCCTGCGAGATTATTGAAAATCCAACGCGAAAATTTCAGCCGATTATCGTGCTTATCTCCGATGGCTACCCTAACGACGACTGGGAAGCCCCTTTTGCTCGCCTGATTCACGGTGAACTTACTGCCAAGGCCTCCCGTTTTGCCATGGCTATCGGTGCAGATGCCGATGAATCAATGCTCAACGAATTTGCAAATGATCCTGAGGCTCCTCTCTTCCACGCAGAAAACGCGCGTGACATTCGCCGTTTTTTCAGAGCGGTAAGCATGAGCGTCAGCGCACGAAGCCGTTCCGCAACCCCGAATCAGTCTACACCGTTGCAGATCCCGAGTGCTGATGATCAGGACTGGGAGTTCTGATGCGCCTGTACGCTTCTGGCACCTCGGTACGTGGTCCCGCACACCAACAGGATGATGAACCCAATCAGGATGCTGTAGGGATTTACGGTCTGCGTGGTGGCTGGTGTATTGCCGTTGCTGACGGGTTGGGTAGCCGATCAAAAAGTCATTTGGGTTCCCGTAAGGCAGTCAATCTGCTGCGGCAGATCATGCGCGGTGCGGAGATGCTGGTCGCTGCCGAAGTGACTCCAGCGTTACGTGAAGCTTGGCTAAACCACTTTGGTACTGACTATCACGATTACGAAACTACCTGTTTGTGGGCCTGTGTCGAGGCGTCGGGCCATGGCGTGATCGGACAGGTAGGCGATGGCCTGCTGCTGGTCAGAAGTGCTGGGGTGTTCAACGTAATGAGCACACCACGACGGGGTTACAGCAATCACACTGAGACTCTGGCACAGCGTGCACATTTAGATAGTTGCAGTGCCAGAGTGGCATTAACCCAACCCGGAGATGGCGTACTGATGATGACCGACGGTATCGCTGATGACCTTATCCCGGATCAGCTGGAGTCATTCTTTAATGCTATCTACCAACGGATACGGCAATGCAGCAAGCGTCGTACACGTCGCTGGTTAACACAGGAACTTAACGGCTGGTCGACTCCAAATCATGGTGACGACAAGAGCCTCGCTGGAATTTTCAGGATGGACTGACCACATGACATCAATAGTAAAAACGCAACCAAAACGCGTGGTGAAGGATACCAGGGGATCAAGTTACGAGCTGACAGAGGTAATTAACCGTGGTGGACAAGGCATTGTTTACCGGACGACCTATCCGCAAACCCTGGTGAAAGGTTTTACTAATCAGGACCCACAGGAACGCCAGCGCTGGCGCAACCATATTACATGGCTGCTCAGCCAGGATCTTAGCGACCTCAAACTTGCACGTCCATTAATACTTCTGGCGGAGCCTCGCTTTGGTTACGTAATGGAGCTGATGGATGGCCTGGTTCCATTGGATAGCCTGTTGAACAGCTTTATAAACGCAGGGGAGGAGTCTCTGGCGGATTATCTGCGTCAGGGAGGACTCCGTCGGCGGATTCGTATCCTTTGCCAGCTGGCACGCACACTCAATCAGCTTCACGCACGCGGCATGTTGTATGGTGATCTCTCCCCCAGCAATATTTTTGTTTCAGACGATCCAAGACACGCGGAGACCTGGCTTATCGACTGCGATAACATCAGCCTGACAGCCCATCACAATCTGACTCTGCATACCGTGGACTATGGTGCTCCCGAAGTGGTCAGGGGAGAATCGTTACTGTCCAGCCTGACCGATGTATGGAGCTTCGCCGTCATTGCCTGGCAACTGCTGACTCATAACCATCCGTTTAAAGGGGAACTGGTCAGTAATGGTCCTCCTGAGATGGAAGAAGCTGCCATGCGCGGTGAATACCCGTGGATCAATGACGCACAGGATGACGCGAATCACTGCTTCGTCAATCTGCCACCGGAGCTGATTGCACATAGTGCACTGCCAACTCTCTTCGCTCGCTGCTTTGAACAGGGAAGGTTTGAACCTCATGAGCGTCCGGGTATGGCTGAATGGCTTGAGGCGCTGAGTGCTGTGGATGAGCGTCTGTTTACCTGTGACAGCTGTGGGGGAAGCACGCTCCTGGCAGAGGAAGCAGAAAGCGCGAACGATGCCGTTTGCTTTTACTGTGACAGTCCCGCCGACCGCCTCCTGGTCCGGTTTAGTGAATATGTGACTGAGCAACAAGACGGCTCGAATCCAGACACCAAAACCTTGATTGCCACAGGGCGAAATGTATGGCTGCAGCCAGGTCACCGTGTTGAGTTAAAGCGCCTGTTGCCAAGTTTTATCTATGACCACTGGCCATCAGATCATCTGCAGATTGATTACACCGCCCGCGGGATTGGGATCCATCCGTTGCTTGGCGGAGAGCTATACCTACAACGCGGTGAAACTATCAAACCACTGCGGGGGTTTCAGGGACTCAAAAACGAGCTGCGCGGAACAGGTGGGGAGCCTTGGCAGATCCATATCGGCGATCCTGGCCAGTCGCATGTAATCTGGCAGTTCACGTGGTGACAATATATGAAAATTAACGAATTTCCACTGATGTCCAAAGATATTCTGCTGCTGGAAACGGATAAAGGAACCACCGGGTTCCGGCCAAAGCAAGCTATCACCTTTCAGGCGTATGGTGAGAATTGGCTGGCGGTACAGGGGGATCATTGCGTAAGTGTCCAGTGCTCCCCTGGTGATCACGAACTCTTTAGCCGTCTGGTGATGAGGGATCAGGTTCGTTGGTTGCTGACCAGTAAAGCGGAAAAACAGTTGCGGGTTCAATATTGCACGCCTGTTGAAGTCACACCAATGCAGCTCGAGTTGGGAATTGATGAGCGAATTGCGGAAGACCTTTTCGCGAAAAAACAGATCAATAACAACGATATTGAGCTTGCCTGCCGCTGGTTTGAAGAGACTTTTATTGTCCATAGCGAGTCAGAAAGTGACTGGTTAACGGTTGGCCGTTTTAGCAATCATGCAGCCAAAGGTGGTTTTCAGCTATTGGGAAACGGCTGGCGTGCGGATGTTGAGCGCAACCCGGACCACGGCTTTCTTATCAGACGTATTACTGGTCATTTAAGCCATGATACAGGCTTCTCGTTGCTGGTTGGACACTTCGCCTTCCGGGATATGTCAGTTGCTGCGGTGCTGAATAGTGCAACCCAGCAGGCAATGCTCGATGCCGCACTGCGAGACAGTGCCAGCTACCTTGAGCTCTGGAATCTCTACAACGATAAAGAGTGGCAGAGCGAGTTGAAAAAGGCCGAAACGCTGGGTGTTCTGCGCTTTGTTGCGTGCGAGGGCACCGAAGCTGGCCGGGAAAATGTCTGGCATCTGACTCCCCGAACTCCTGAAGAATACAGAGAATTTCGCCAGCGCTGGCGCGCGCTCGATCTGCCCGCAGGCACTCAAGTTGACCTGGGCGCTGAAACTCCCGACTGGGCAGAAGAACTCAGTACCGAAGAGGATACGGTACTGAAAACGCCGCGCGGGAAGATCGAGTTCGCTGATGAATATGTGGTCTTTACTTCAGCCTCGAATCGCCGAGACGTGCGCCCCGCAAAGCCTGAAGGATGGCTCTACCTCTCGTTGGCAGGATATCGCACAGTCGGCAAACGTCGCCTGGCGGCAAAACGTGCCATTGATTCCGGTAAACGCATGCCACAGTTGAAGTGGCTGCTGGAAGGGGTCGTTGTTCCTGCTGCTCGGCGTCGCAACATCCAGGGGATGACACCCTACGCCCGCGAAATCTTTAAGGGTGGCAAACCAACGGGCAACCAGGAACTGGCTGTGTTTACCGCTCTGAACACACCCGACATTGCTATCGTAATTGGCCCGCCCGGAACAGGGAAAACCCAGGTGATCGCTGCGCTACAGCGACGTCTGGCGGAAGAGGCCCAGGAAAAGAATATTGCTGCTCAGGTTTTAATCAGCAGTTTTCAGCATGATGCCGTCGATAACGCGCTGGACCGCAGTGACGTTTTCGGTCTGCCTGCATCACGTGTGGGCGGGCGTCGTGCTTCAGTAGAAGACGAGTCACCACTGGATCCCTGGTTGTCTCGCCACGCCAGTCATCTGCAGGAGAAAATTGCTGACCAGTATCAACGCTACCCGGAGTTGAAAACAATTGCCGACCTCACTTCCCGGCTTGCCCTGCAGCGATTGGCAAACGACCTGCCTCAACAACGGGCAGAGGCTTTTTCGCATATTTATCAGGACGTCAATTCCCTGGCAGAGAAAGGGCTGGTCACGGACTCCCGGCTTGAGATACGTCTGCAGGACTATATTAAGCATCTGAAACAGGATGGTGTTGCTGAGGTCAGTACGGTGATGAATGTAGCAGTATTGCGCCGCATTCGCGCGTTACGGACCACTCAGACTGCTTTCTCAGATGATGGTGCCGATCGTGCCTGGGATTTGCTGCGATGGTTGAAGCGGAATGTTCCTGACATCGACGCTGAGCTGACCTCGGTATTGGAAATAGCTGCCGATGCCAGAGAAGTTCCTGTGGCACTCGTCGAGTGCCAGCAACAGCTGCTGGAGCGTTTTCTGCCCGATTATCGACCTCCGGCCCTCAAAAATAAGATCGATGATGAAGGACTGGCTCTACTGAATGACCTCGACAAGCATCTTTCCGACTTGATGCATCGGCGTAAGCAGGGTGTGGCATGGGTGCTTGAACAAATGGCCGATACGCTGGAGATGGACCGCCGTGCCGCACAGGAGGTGGTGGATGAATACGCCATGGTGGTGGGAGCGACCTGCCAGCAGGCCGCCGGGCAACAGATGGCCAGCCTCAAGTCGGTTTCAGGAGTCAAGAGCAGTGACATTGAGTTCGATACCGTAGTCGTTGACGAGGCTGCACGCGCCAACCCTCTTGACCTGTTTGTGCCTATGTCGATGGCCACGCGGAGAATTATTCTGGTCGGCGACGACCGCCAGCTTCCGCATATGCTGGAACCGGATATTGAAGGCCAGTTACAGGAGGAGCATCAGCTTACGGCACTGCAACTGGCTGCCTTTCGTTCAAGTCTTTTTGAGCGCATGAGGCTAAAGCTACTGGACCTGCAAAAGAAAGATAATTTACAGAGGGTTGTGATGCTTGATAAGCAGTTCCGCATGCATCCACTGCTGGGAGATTTCATCAGCCAGCAGTTTTATGAAAAAGAAGGGCTGGGGAGAGTGGAACCAGGCCGTAGCGCAGAGGAATTTGTCTTTGACGAAGGTTTCCTGAGAGCGCTGGGGCCACTGGCGTCGGCCTATCGTGACAAGGTCTGCCAGTGGATCGACCTGCCCGCTTCTGCTGGGCTGGCAGAAAAATCAGGAACCAGCCGTATCCGCACCATTGAAGCGGAGCGTATTGCTCAAGAGGTGGCACAGTTACTGAAAGCCGGAGGAGAAACCCTCTCTGTTGGGGTAATTACTTTCTATGCCGCACAACGAGAACTGATTATGGAAAAGTTATCCGAAATCAGGCTGGAAGGCGTGCCACTGATGGAAAAACGTAACGGAACCTATGAACCGCATGAAAACTTTCGCTGGGTGCGCAAGTACCGTGCTGACGGTTCGTTCAGCCAGGAAGAGCGGTTACGAGTAGGTTCGGTGGATGCCTTCCAGGGTAAAGAGTTCGATGTTGTACTGCTATCCTGCGTGCGCACCTGGCGTCAGCCGAGGTCCTCATCTGCCGCCGATGATGCAGCTGCCAGGGAACAAATGCTTAATGAACTGTTCGGTTTCCTGCGTCTGCCTAACCGCATGAACGTCGCCATGAGCCGACAACGACAGATGCTGCTTTGCTTCGGCGATGCAGCACTGGCCACCGCTCCCGAAGCCCTGGAAGCCGCGCCAGCACTGGCAGCATTTCATACCTTATGCGGAGGCGTTCATGGCACTCTTCGCTGAAACAGGTATTTATATTCAATCTGCCCCACGGCCGCAGGGTGAAGCGCGCCCGATACTCTGGCCAGTCAGGATACATAGGGTGCTCTACCCGGAAAGCTATCAGGCTCAGATCAATGTCTTCCAACGCGCAATTCTCGGATTGGTACGAGCGCGCGTCGTACGTCCGACCGAACTGGCAGAACTGACCGGTCTGCACCCTAAACTTATTACGCTTATCCTGGCACAAAGCGTCAGTAATGGCTGGCTTGAGTCCGGTGAAGATACCCTCACTTCAGCGGGTCAGCGGTTGCTGGATGATGAGGATGACGGTATTGGCAAACAAAAATCAGGCTATGTATTGCAGGATGCTGTAAGCGGAAAGTTCTGGCCGCGTCTGGTCAGCACATTGAAGCAAATCGAACCGGTCAATCCTCTGGATAAATATCCGCAATTTATACTGACCAGGAAAACAGGAGCGACACTGCGACCTTTCCTGATGAATGCCAGCCGATCGCCACTGCCGCCTCTGGAACGCAAAGAACTGAAGCGTGCCTGGCGTGACTATCGTGACGACTATCGTGCCAGTCAGCAACTGGGCGTCAGCCGTTTGCCGCCACACATTAACCTGCACGGTCTGCAGCAGCTAGAGGAACCACCGCAGTGCGCACGAATACTGGTGTGGATCACCACTGATCGAGAGAGTGGACAGCTATGGAGTGCCGCGGACCCATTTGCTCTGCGCAGTAACGCATGGTGGCTGGACCTGCCTTCAATCGTGGAAAGTGACTCCCGGTTGCAAAAGATACTGGAACCGCTGGTTGTGGTGCCACGCGCCGCAGAACAAACCTACCAGCAGTGGCTTGAGGCTATCGCGCACGAAACTGATTTTAAGATGATGAGTCAATACCCTTGGGCCGAACGTTTACCGGATGTGAAACGTTATTTGGTGGCGCTATTGGTACATAGAGGGAGGATCGAGCAGGGTGATAACGGTCAAAGTGAGCTGGATGCCGCACTGAACGAGTGCCAGAAGCTGCTGGAGGTTGTTATGCAGTGGCTGATTCGTCGTCATCCAGCCAACGCGGAATTATTACCCAAGGGCCGCCTGGATAAAATTAATACGGCCAACTTGCTCAAGGATATGAAAATACCAGCATTTACCCCATCAGTTATTGATGGCCTATCTGGCCAGATAATACGTCAGGTGCGCTACGCATGTAGCAACCCATCCGGCTCATTGAAGGCACTACTTTTTGCAGCGGCTGTCGGTGCGAACCAGGATCCACAGCACCCATTTTGGTCACTGGATGACTCAGCGTTACAACTGCCAATGCTGCTGCAACTGGCGGATCGTCGCAACAAGAGTAGTCATGGACAGAGTAAATATCTTGATAAGCCGGTACAGGAACTCACTCAGCAGATGGTTGAGGAAAGTATCAGTTATGCATTGAGTTTTACCGAACGTTTTAAGGAATGGATGTAATGTCAAAACGAGCACAACAGAAGTATACCTCACCTATTCCCAAGCAGAGAAATGGCTCTGCTGCGGCATCTGCCATCACCACACTTCAGAGGTCTGCAATGACAACCGAGTCGCAGATTATTGCCGCAGCCCATCACACAGCTCAGAGTGAAAAGCTTCCAAAAGATATCGATTTTGATGTGACATGGCTGGAACGTATCAGTCAACGTCTTCAGCAGGAAGGAGATGATCAATTTGTCTCCTGGCTTCAGACATTTACTCTTTTCTGCCAGAAACTGGCGCAAAGGGATGAAGAGACGCAAGCAGCAGCACAGCGTATTCAACAGCTGGAGCTGACGCTGGAGGAGCAAAGCGAAAAGTTAGAACAGGACCGTGTTGAACATGACATTCAAGCTCGGGAACTGGCGGAAAAGAAAGCCGGGATCGTGAGCAAAGAACGAGAGCTGAATGAACGTGAGCTCAACGCCAAAGCGGGCTTCAGCGAGCAGAATGCAGCATCGCTGCGAAACCTGACCCAGAGGCAGCAGTTACTCGACCAGCAGCATCAGGAGGATATTCAACAGCTCATCACACAAAAGCAGGGGTTAATGCGGGAAATATCGCAGGCCATTGTCCAGTTGACCCAGTTACAAATCCAGCAAAGCGACGCGGAGGCACAGCGCAGCTTGTCACTGGACCAGCGCGAAGAAGACATCATCAGGAAAGAGGAGGATCTGAAGCGCGCCAGCCGTCGTCTGGAACGAGACGAGCGGTCTGTAGAGGCGGAGAGACAGGCGCTGAACGAATGTTTGGCTGAAGCAATGCAAACAGAACGCCTTGAGTTTGAAAAGAAGCTGGATCAGAAAGAGCGTCAGTTCGACAAAGCTCAGGAACGGGTGCAAAACCTCAGTGAACGCCTCATGGAATGGGAGGAACTTGATCAGGCGCTCAATGGCCAATCCGCTTCGCAAATGCTGAATGAGCTGGATAAGTTACGCGATGAAAACCGCGAACTTAAAAGTCAGTTCGCGCACACTAACCTAGCAGAGCTGGAGCGCGAGAACAAATCTCTGGCCAACAGCAAAAGCGCTCTTAAAAATCAGCTGGAAAATCTGCTTGCAGAGATGGACAAGCTACAACGCGAGGTGGATCTTCAGCGAGTGGCTGCGACCCAGCTTGAGACAGTGGCACGGGAGAAGCGGCTTCTTGAGCAGCAGAAACATCTGCTTGGTCACCAGATTGATGAGATTGAAGCTCGTATTGGCAAGCTGACCGATGCCAGCAAAACCCAGACGCCGTTCCCTGCCATGTCACAAATGGACGAGAAGAATGGGCTCAACGCAAAACGTGATCATCGAGAGGTCGGTGACCTGAAAAATTTTGCCAGTGAGCTTCAGCAGCGTATTGCTCAGGCGGAAGAGAGCGTGCAGCTATTCTATCCACTGGAAAGTATCCAGCTGCTGCTTGGTGGTCTGGCGATGAGCCAACTGCACCTGTTCCAAGGGATCAGCGGGACCGGAAAAACCAGCCTCGCCAAGGCCTTTGCAAAAGCGATGGGGGGATTTTGTACCGATATTTCGGTGCAGGCTGGCTGGCGTGACCGCGACGATCTTCTAGGCCACTATAATGCCTTCGAGCGGCGCTATTACGAGAAAGACTGCCTTCAGGCACTCTACCGTGCTCAAACACCGTACTGGCAGGACACCTGTAATGTCATTCTTCTCGATGAGATGAATCTTTCTCGACCGGAGCAGTATTTTGCTGAGTTTCTCTCGGCCCTGGAGAAGAACAGCCACGCTGATCGAAAAATTGCCCTTACCGAAACAGCTTTACTCAATGCCCCGGAACGGCTCGTTGAAGGACGCCATATTCTGGTACCAGGTAACCTGTGGTTTATTGGCACCGCCAACCATGATGAAACCACAAATGAGCTGGCCGACAAAACCTACGATCGTGCCCATGTGATGACACTACCGAAGCACGACACTCGCTTTCCTGTCAGGGAGATGGAGAAAACCAGCTATTCGTGGCGGTCACTGCATGAAGCCTTTGCTAAAGCAAAAACGCAACATGCGGAAACGGTCAGGAACATGCTGGAGCAACTGTCCGGTCATGAATTTACTCACCTGCTGGAAACAGATTTTGGCATCGGCTGGGGCAACCGTTTTGACAAGCAGGCGATGGATTTCATCCCGGTGACGATGGCCTCCGGAGCAGAAGCTGGGCGCGCGCTCGATCATCTGCTGGCGACCCGTATTATGCGCTCAGGTAAGGTTACCGGGCGCTATAATATTGGCTTGGAATCGGTCACACGACTCAAAGAAGAACTTGAATTTTTCTGGATTCAGGTCGGTCTGCAAGGCGATCCGGTTGAATCTATGGCATTGCTGGAGGCAGATATCCGCCGTCTGTCAGGTGCGCGCTGATGTGGCACGATCGTTTAACTGGTAGGCAACATGCACATCTTCCGCAACGGATTGATCACGGGCGTTACTCAATCGAGGCTTCCCCTCTGACGCTAAATGGACATACACCGAATTTTTTCGGATTGCTGGTCAGCGACGGCGGAGCAAATTGTCGGCTGGACGATACGCTGCATAACTTCATTCAGCCTCCGCCCGGCCATGAAGAGGAAACCCGGCTGCTGGAGGAAGCCATCACCACGATCGGTGCCGCAGTTGATGATGACATCAGTGTGCTATCGCCGCTGATGCCAGCAGCTATTGTCGATAATCAAAGCCTTTTGCTACCTTTCGAACGTGCACTGCTGGAGGTGATACAAAAAGGGAATTTACAGCATATATCACAGCGGCCGCGGCTGGATTTACGTTATGACGATGAGGTGGCCGACGTTGCCCGCGTGCGTCGTCTGGCAAAGGGTGCACTGGTACATCTGGCGTCACACTCCGAATGCTGGCAGCGTCAGACACTCGGCGGCGTGGTACCCAAGCAGATACTGGCACAGTTTAGCGAAGATGATTTCAATATCTACGAGAATCGGGTTTATGCGCGATTACTGGATAAGATCGAACGTCATTTGTATCACCGGCTGCGCACTTTGAGAAGCCTGCAATCTACTCTTGCCCAAGCACTGGACTTCTATCAATCTCAGGAGGTGAATTACCGCCTGCGCAATGCTATTTGTCAGTTGTGGGGGATGACTTACGATGAGGATGCGACTGATGGCGCATCTCGGCAGCTCAACGCCACATTGGCGACGCTGGAGCAAATTTTCCGCATCATTTCCGGTCTGCGACAAAGCGGCCTCTATCTGCGGGTAAGTCGTACTGCGCAAGTGACAGGTGGAGTTCATATGACGAATATTTTAAGTCACGATCCTCACTATGGTCATTTGCCTTTACTATGGGCACAGTTGGCTGACGGGGCTCAGCCCGAAAATTTGCCTCAACAACGCCTCAGAGTGAACCAGAGCCTGGCAGCTGCGTATAGCAGCTATGCCGGGTTGGTGTTACGCCATGCGTTGCAGCCCTGGTTACACGGTAAGAGTGAAGGAAGCTGGGCTGGTCGCACTCTGCGACTTCGCCAGCAAGGCATGGAATGGCTGCTGAGCTGTGATTCCAATGACAGTGCCAGTGAAGAGACGCTGTTGTCTCTGGTGCCATTTCTGAACCACCAGCAGGTAGCGGTAGACCTACCGGAAAATCGGTATATCGCCTGGCCTTGCGTGGGGCATTTACAGCAGGCATTACCTGATAAAGAGGGCTGGATTCGGCTTTCACCTTTAGATATGTACTGTGTAGAGCGTTTTGGCTTACTGATAGATAAAATTCTTAGCCGGGAATTATTGCGAAACTTTGCCCGTCCGGTTATCCGTATTCCCCGGTGCGTATTACCACTTGCTACAAAACTGTCTTCACTGACAGTTGATCAACAGTTAAATCAGATAACACTGCATGGGGATCTGACTAAAGCTGAGCTGGAACAATTAACCTCTCATTTAATCAACAACAATGCTAGCACACAGGCAGAGGAAATTACGCTGCGATACCGGGAATGGCGAGCATTGCAACAGTGCCCTGTCTGCGACCATACAACCGAACTGGTTTATCAATATCCCGGTGGATTTAAAACCCTCTGTAAAAACTGCAATACCGCTCGTTATTTCAGCCAGCATGAAAATGCACACTTTTTTGAACAAACCAGAACAGTAGAAAGAGAAAGTAAAACCTTCCTGGCTCAGGGGCGGAGAGTTTTTAACTTTCAGTTTTAGCAGGGTTTTTACGACTCGCTGCATTTTTAAAGAGTTAAGAATAATGAAACTTCAGGGCATCTTTTATATATCGGTATTACGCAAATCAGTAGTTTCGGTTGCGCGTTTTGTATACATACCGGCAAGTGTCCAATCACAGTGAATAGCCAAAATCGCCGGGAGCACGTTCGGTCAGCCTGCGGACATGGTTTTTATCACGTGTTTTAAGGATAGTTTTCTGCATCAGACGTCGTTCGGTACAAGGTATTGGTGCTATGTCGGCATCGCTCAGTCCAGTTGGTGATAGGGTTGGTTTGGCGATTGATCAGATCGCACAATTCGGACTGAGTTCCCTCAAAGGGATTGACCTGTTCAGGGCCCGTAATTTACCTGTCGCGCGCTTGAACAATGGCGCTTTGAGCTAGTGTCGAGTTGCGCTTAATCCAGCCGGGCAAGCCAACGCAGAGCGGTAGACTGTAAACTGCGTTCAATACGGAGACAGCCCGCACCATGTAGTAATTGATGCCGGAACGAGACAATTTAAGAACAAACCGCCCCCGGTTAACAGGATCGTCTCGTCCGGCAGGAATGCATGCTAACACCTATATGACGTTCCTGTCAGTCCTCGACTCAACCACCAAATCTACTTTTCACCTCTGCGGCGTAAGAGGGGATCTTTCAGACACTGGTGCGTCAGATAGCGGGAAGCTGTTCAAAAATAAATGCAATGGACATTATTGCTGCAATAACATCCACTTGCTTCGATGGCGATCTAAGAGCTGTTTTACGCGGAGGAATAACTTCCAATTGGCAGAAACTTGATATAGTTCTACAAATGAGTGTTATGGATAATTGCTCTGACCTGCCCCCACGATTAGATACAACACTCAGTTAGTAACGTCGGAATCTTCATTCTCAGAATGACCCTTTCTCCAGCCCGCTGCAAATTCAGACGGTGTCTGATAATTCAGCGTGGAGTGCGGG
>OJJG01000020.1_pt1 | contig 83832 bp, 69 predicted proteins | sample 1596291 | NCBI WGS metagenome assembly OJJG01 (sample SAMEA4350149, study PRJEB24818) | metagenome | biome: human; feature: gut; material: faeces | place: Denmark | collected 2013-09 | reverse complement strand
TGGCTACTTCGCTCAGCATCAGCTGGAATTTTTACGCGCCGATGAATCGCCGATCCAGCACCTGGCGCGCCTGGCGCCGCAGGAGATGGAGCAGAAGCTGCGCGACTACCTCGGCGGCTTTGGCTTCCAGGGCGATAAGGTGACTGAAAATACAGCGCGTTTCTCCGGCGGCGAAAAAGCGCGTCTGGTGCTGGCGCTGATCGTCTGGCAGCGTCCAAACCTGCTGCTGCTCGATGAACCGACCAACCACCTCGATCTCGACATGCGTCAGGCGCTGACCGAAGCGCTGATCGAGTTCGAAGGGGCGCTGGTTGTCGTTTCGCACGATCGCCACCTGATCCGCTCCACCACCGACGATCTCTATCTGGTTCACGGCGGCAAAGTGGAACCGTTCGACGGCGATCTGGAAGATTACCAGCAGTGGCTGACGGACGTGCAGAAGCAGGAAAACCAGCCGGAAGAGTCAGCGAAAGACAACGCCAACAGCGCCCAGGCGCGTAAAGACCAGAAGCGCCGTGAAGCGGAACTGCGCACCCAGACTCAGCCGCTGCGTAAAGAGATTACCCGTCTCGAAAAAGAGATGGAAAAGCTTAACGCCACGCTTGCCGCCGTCGAAGAGAAGCTGGGCGACAGCGAACTGTACGATCAGAGCCGCAAAGCGGAGCTGACGGACTGTCTGCAAACGCAGGCGAAAACCAAATCCAGTCTCGAAGAGTGCGAAATGGCATGGCTGGACGCGCAGGAACAGCTGGAAGCGATGCTGCAAGCCGACTAACACGCCGGGAGGGTTATGGGCTTCGATACCACGAGCGAGATTACATTCCGTAAGCTCAGCATCTTCATGACGTTCATGGACAAGGGCAATATCGCACGTACCGCCGAAACGCTCGGCCTGAGCGGTGTCAGTGTTCACCGCGCGCTGCATACCCTCGAAGAGAACGTCCGCTGCCCGCTCTTTGCTCACAAAGGGCGTAACCTGATTGCCCTCCCCTCCGCATGGACGCTGCTGGAGTATTGTCAGGAGGTGATGCAGGTGATGGAGCGCGGGCTGGAAGAGTCGCGCAAGATTGCCGGTATCGGCCAGGGACGGTTGCGCGTCGGTACGCTTTACTCGCTGACGCTGGAAACCGTGCCGCGCCTGATAATGGGCATGAAGCTGCGCCGTCCGGATCTGGAGATGGATCTGACGATGGGCTCGAACGAAACCCTGCTCCATATGCTGGATGAGGGGTCGCTGGATGCGATTTTAATCTCTATCTCCGAGAGCGATATCGACCGTAACAGCCTCGAAGTGCTGCCCCTGTTCCATGACGATATTTTCCTTGCCGCACCGGCCTCTGCCACACTGAATACCAGCGGTCCCGCCGATCTGCGTGACTATAAAGATCAGAAGTTTGTCGCCCTCGCGGAAGGGTTCGCCACTTACGCCGGGTTTCAGGAAGCGTTTCATATTGCCGGTTTCGAGCCGGAGATTGTGACGCGGGTAAACGATATTTTCTCGATGCTGAGCCTGGTGCAGGCGGGGGTCGGGTTTACGCTGATGCCGGGCAGGATGAAGAAAGTGTACGAAAATTCGGTGCAGCTACTGAAGCTGGCACAGCCGTACCAGATGCAGCAGCTGATTGCGATCGTCTTTGCCCGCAACCGCGAGCAGGATCCGAGCCTGCGAGCATTGGCCGCGGAAGGGCGGATGTACGCCAGAAGTTTGCAGGACGGAGCCTGAGGCCTTGCCGGGTGGCGACGCGTTGCGTCTTACCCGGCCTACAAAATAATACAACCGAACCCGTAGGCCCGGTAAGGCGCAGCCGCCACCGGGCAAAAAAACTCACGCACGAAGCCGCCCCGCCAGATGCACCGCCACGTCCACCCCGCTGCGCTCCAGCGAAATGGATTCGCCTTCCCACGCCGCATGCCGCGTCAGGCAGGTTAATATGCCTCCCGGCGGCATCTCAATCGCCAGCCGCGCTTCACGCTCGTTAGCGGAAATCACCGCCTCCTGCCAGCGCACGGTTCGCGCCATGTTCATTGCCAGATCGTCGGCAATTTTCTCCGGCTGCCAGAGCACGCGTCCGGTACTGCCGCTCAGGTACGCGCAGCGGGGACGGGAAAGCGTGACCGATTCAAACGCCGCTGCCAGCTTCTTCGCCGGTTCCGCCAGCAGCGCGCAGTGCGATGGCACGCTCACCGCCAGCCGTTTGGCCTTGCTTGCACCCTTCGCCAGCGCGCACTCCGCCACCTGCGCCATACCGTCATCGGTTCCGGCAATCACGATCTGCGTTTCGGCGTTCAGGTTAGCGATATAGGTTCCAGTCCCCTGAATCAGGTTTTCCACCTGCGGCAGGGTCAACCCCATAATCGCCGTCAGGCCGTAGCCGTGCGGATACGCCTGCTCCATCAAATCACCGCGCAGCGCCACCAGCTTCAGCGCATCCGTAAAGTCCAGCGAGCCTGCGATAACCGCCGCAGGATAAGCGCCAATGGACAGACCGCTGACAATATCCGGCGACACGCCGCGACGTTCCAGCTCGCGCGCCCAGGCCACGCCGGCAATCAGCAGTGAAAGCTGAACCGCACGGGTGTGGGTTAACGAGGATGCGCTGTCCAGGGTATCGACTTCCGCCCCCAGCACAGCACGGGCCTGCTCCAGCTCCGTTCCCGGCAGGTTTTGCAGCATACCTTCGTGCTGTGTGCCCTGCCCCGGAAAGGTAAACAGTATTTTCATTACTCCTCCCTGTACCATGGATCCGCTACCAGGCGCGGTCCACATTGCGTTTTTAGCAGCGTTTTGCCGTCGCGTAACCATTCTGCCAGCGCGAATCCGCCCTCGGGCGTGTCCACCTGCGTATCCGCCCGGCACAACGCACGGCTGAGCTGAGCCTGCCAGTCAGTAAACGCCTCAGGGGAAACGGTACGCGGGGCGCGGATCAGCAGATCGAGATCGCTATCGGCGTGGATCACCGGAATGCCGGTCGCCAGCGCGTAACCCGTACTGCCGGTTATCCCCCACGTCCACGGCCACGACTGCTGCGCAAGCTGAAGCGCCACCTGAACCGGCGGCTGAGTGACAAACGGCGAACGCAGCAGGTCGGCGGCAACGCTCAACTCTTCGGGCGACACCACGCGCAACACGTTCTCAGGCTTCACCCATCCGGCCGCCCGCTGGTCGCGGCGCAATCCGCGCACGCCAACGGGAATACGGCCTTCATTATCAACATCACGCCGCACCACTACCGGCAGCCCGGTATGCCAGGCCGCGTCTGCCCAGGATTCGGTAATCCCTTCCAGGGCGTCGCGCGCGGTAAGCCAGATGAGGTCGTGTGGGCGTAATGTTGCGGTCATGATTACATTCCTGAAGTCAGCGAGATAAACAGCGGCAGCGACAGGATACACAGTATGGAGCTCAACAGCAGCACGGCTTCAGCATCCGGCGACTGCACGCCAAAGCGGTTACCGAACACCACGCCAAAGAAGCCCGCAGACAGCGCAATCATCAGGATGGCGGTGATCGCCACGGAGCCGTGCAGACCGAAGATTAAAACAATACCCCAGGCAATCGCTGGCTGGATCAGCAGCTTGGCGATAGTGGAAGTGATCACCATGGTGTTGATCTGAAGCTTACGCGCGGAGAGGATCACCCCGGTCAGGAACAGCGCCGCAGCGGTCGCGGACAGTCCCAGCGGTTTAATCGCCGCCAGTACCAGCTCCGGCATTTTGATGCCGATAGCGGACAGGATCACCCCCAGCAGCGGGCCCATCACGATCGGTTTTTTAATGGAGCGCCACATCAGCACCGGCAGCATGGAAAGCGTTGAACCGGAGTTATTGCCCTCGGCGCGCGCTTTTTCACGCTCCAGAATAAGCAGGCAGAACGGGGTCATCAGCACCGAACCACAGGCGATGGAGACCGCCACGGAGAGTGAAGTAGAAGAACTTTCACCCAGCACGCTGCCCAGAATCGGCAGGCCGAGCGCCGCATAGTTTGGCAGAGCGACGGTCAGCGTCAGTACGGCCGCATCCTGCGGAGATTTTTTAAAGACTTTGGTGGCGAGGAAGTAGATGGCCGCATAGGTGATCCACATCGCCAGGGTGAGAACCAGGATCAGCGGCGACTGCGCCACAATGCCGGTCCACGGGGTTTGCACGGTGGCGCTGAACAGCGCGGCAGGGAGTGCAAAATCCATAACGAAGATATTCAGCAGGGAAACATTTTTGTTATCGACCATCTTTGCTTTACCGGCCCAGAATCCCAGCAGCATGATGACGAAAATCGGTGCAAGAGCATGAACAATTACGTAAGTCATAAATCACCTGTAGTAAAAAAGTTTAAGCACTGGCGCGATGTTTATTATTTTCAGGATGCAGGTTCCCGCGTGGACGCAACGGGCGCGCCCACGGGGTAATGCATCTGGCAGGTCTCTTTTTACTTACCAGCTGGCTCGCATACGTTCACGTACGAGCGCCGAGCTGCGGCGGTTGTCAGCACCCAGACGGTTTTTCAACGTGGTGTCCTGACGAGCGTCGCTGATGGCCTGTTGCAGGGTAGTTTTCACCCGCGTCAGATCGCTTTCGGAAGGGGCATCCGGGTTGCTGATATCCAGCAGGTCGGAGAGCAGCCCCAGCGTGGCGTAGTTGCTGATGTCGTACGCCATTGGCGGAATGGTTGCCGCCAGTTTTTCCAGCGCCTCCACGGTACGCAGCGTAATGCGCGCCGCAGACTCTTTGCCCATGGCATGGATCAGCACGCCTTTATCGTTGAAGGCAATCAGGCGGTTGGCCTGGTAGCCGTGCGCCAGAAACGCGCCGGACATGGCCTTACCGACGATAAGACCAATCACCGGATGCCCCGCCAGCCGCGCATTGGCATAGGCGGCAGCGGCGCCGGCCAGCGCCTGGTGGATACCAAACGCCTCTTCGCGACGGCCATAGGCCTGGCTTGGGACATCGATCACCGCCACAATCGGGCGCTTCACGGCTTTATCTGCGTCAGCGGCGACGGTTTCGCTGACCACTTTTGCCAGCGTCCAGCCCTCCAGCAGCCCCACTTCCCCTTGCGCCGCGCGCGGGAAGTGGTTGTTGGCGTCCGGCACCACGGCGACAAAGCGCACCGTTTCACCGTTCAGCTCGCCGTCTGCCGCCTGCACGGACGGGCATAACCCCTCCAGACGTTTTGCGTTCGGGGCCAGAGTTTCCAGCCAGAGTTCGCCACGGCTAATTGAGTTAGTCATCATTTCACCTCCCGGGCAAAAAGCGCTTTAATCTGTTCGGCATCGGCCTGTTTGCGGGTGTCGAAATTCGTCAGACGGTTCAGGTAATCGTCATAGTTATCGGTGCGATGTTTCGCCGGTACGCCTTTGGCGATGGCCTCGTTCATCGCGGCTTTCACCGCGTTCACGCCGTCGCCCACCAGCGCGTCCACCAGTCCACTTTCATAGCGCACTTCGCCGCCGGTCATGCTCCAGATAAACGGACGGTCGCGGGAGTCATACTCTTCAATGCCCGCTTCCTGCTCAATAACCTGCGGGCCGTTGAGGCCAAGACGCGCTTCGCGGGTCACAATCAGGTAGCTGCACAGCGCCGCGGCGATAGACATCCCGCCGAAGCAGCCCACGGTCCCGGCGACAATCCCGACAACCGGGGTATAGCGACGCAGGTCAACGATCGCGGCGTGGATATCGGCAATCGCCGCCAGGCCGAGGTTGGCTTCCTGCAAACGTACGCCGCCGGTTTCGAGGCACAGTACCGCCTGAGTCGGAATGCCGTTGCGGTTATCTTCCGCCGCCAGCTCCAGCGCCGCCGCCATTTTGGCACCGGACACTTCGCCCATGCTGCCGCCCTGGAAGGTGCCTTCAATCGCCACCACCACTGCAGGCTGGCCGTTGATGGTCCCTTTCGCGACTACCATGCCGTCATCGGCCTGAGGAACAATCCCCTGTGGCCCAAGCCACGGAGAGATAATGCCTTCAAACGGATCCAGCAGTTCGCGGTAGCTGCCGTCGTCGAGCAGCGCCTGCGCACGCTGGCGCGCTTTTAATTCGATAAAGCTGCTGTCATCACGCATGGTTCACCCCTTCAAAAACCTGTTCGATACGAATGCGTGCCACGCCCGGCGTCGCGCCGAAGTCGTGGATGGTCAGCTTACCTGCGGGCAGGCTGCTGACGGTTTGCAGGCGATTGAACAACGCCTCCCAGCGCCCACGGCTGTTATCGACGGAGGTGGTGATATCAATGGTTAAGGTCTGGCCCGGTTCGGCGGTGAAAAGCACCTCCATATCCCCGGAACCGACTACCCCTGCCAGCGCCCTGCCGCTTACTTCGCGGCTGGCGGGCACGGTCAATGTGATTTTTTCCATAACATCCTCTTAATGCTTTGAATAGGGCGTTTCGACGCGGTCAAGAAACAGCGTGGCGGCAAGCAGGTCTGCGGCTCCGCCCGGCGAGGCGTTAAGCGTCAGCATCTGACGGTCTAACCGCGCCAGCGCCTGCTGCCCCGCAAGTGTTGCGCATCCTCCCGCGTTCAGCACCGCACGGGCACCGTTCTGCATGGCATCCAGCCCCTCCATGCCGGCGCGTGACAGCACGCAGGTGTCGGTGAGCGAGGTCATGATCGCCATCAGCGCGTCGAGTCTGGCCTGCGTTTCGCTGCTGCCGTTGAGACGGCTAAGGTGAAGCTGCGGCAGCGCGCGCTGCATGATGTGCGGAAACGCCTGCTGAGCCTCTTCACGCGCGCCCGGTACACGGTAGCGGTGCGTGACGCGTAACCCCTTGCTGAATACTTTCGGCGCCGCGTCATCCGGCAGTTTCGCCAGCTGAGCGGCGGTGTTCGCGACGGTTTGCGCCCGGGCATCGCCGCCCAGCATCGCCACCGCGCTCACCAGCAATCCCAGCGCCCAGATCGCGCCACGGTGTGTGTTCACGCCGTCGGTAGCGGCCATCATCTGCCGTTCGCCTTCACGACCCAGGCGGCCAACGGTTTGCCTGAGGGCAATATCCGCCGGACGCTGCCAGCTCTGTTGCGCCAGCGCCTGAAACGTGGGGGTCAGGCTGTGAGCGGAGCGCTCCATCAGCGCAAGCGATAAATCGTGATGCGCGCCGTTCCCCCGGCTGTCCACCAGACCGGGCTTCGGGCTTAAACGTGCTTCGTCAATCAGACACTGCGTGGCGGTTCGCGCCAGCCATTCGGCACCGCCTTCAACCTGGATCTGGGGCAGAAGTTTCATTACCAGCTCCGGAATTTCGCAGGTGGGTTATACAGGCCGCCGGACCACTCAACGAGGTCAGCCACGCTGCCCGCAGCCAGCAGAGAGCGGGTGGCATCGGTACGACGAATGCCCATATCTTCCGGATACACAACCTTGCCGCTCTGGCGCAGTTCCGCCACGCGTTTGGCGTCAACGCCCAGACCGATATCGGTGATACCCGCCACGGCGGCGACCATGGCGCGACGCTCTTCCAGATCTTTCGCCCGGTAGAGGTAAGCAATCCCCTCTTCCGTCAGCACGTGGGTGACGTCATCGCCGTAAATCATAACCGGCGCCAGCGGCATGCCGGAGGCTTTCGCCACGTCTACGGCGTCGAGTTTCTCCACGAAGGTTGGCTTCACGCCCGCCTGGAAGGTTTCCACCATCTGCACAACCAGCTTTTTACCGCGCTGCATCGGGTCAGGCTCGGTGATCATGTTCAGCCAGGCCGGTGTGGCGTGGCGACGACCGTGCGGATCGTGGCCCATGTTTGGTGCGCCGCCGAAGCCGGAGAGACGGCCGCGGGTCACGGTTGAGGAGTTAGCGTAACCATCAACCTGTAGCGTAGAGCCGATAAACATATCGACCGCGTACTGACCAGCCAGCTGACAGAAGGCGCGGTTAGAGCGCATGGAGCCGTCAGCACCGGTAAAGAACACGTCCGGACGGGCGCGGATGTACTCTTCCATCCCCAGCTCGCCGCCGAAGCAGTGGACGCTCTCCACCCAGCCGCTTTCGATGGCCGGGATCAGCGTTGGATGCGGGTTCAAAGTCCAGTGTTTACAGATTTTGCCTTTGAGTCCGAGCTGTTCGCCGTAGGTTGGCAGCAGCAGTTCGATCGCTGCGGTATTAAAGCCAATCCCGTGGTTCAGGGACTGCACCTGGTGTTCAGCGTAGATGCCTTTAATCGCCATCATCGCCATCAGGATGTGTTCCTGTTTAATCAGGCGCGGGTCGCGGGTGAAGAGCGGCTCAATAAAGAACGGCTTGTCCGCCACCACCACGTAATCGATCCACGAGCCCGGAATATCGACGCGCGGCAGGTCGCACTCGTCGTCCACCAGCTCGTTCACCTGTGCGATGACGATGCCGTCGTGGAACGCGGCGGCTTCCACCAGCGCCGGGGTATCTTCGGTACTCGCCCCGGTGTAGAGGTTACCTTTACGGTCCGCTTTAAAACCGGCAATCAGCGCCACGTTTGGCGAAAGGTCAACGTATAAACGTGAGTAGAGTTCGATGTAGGTGTGAATCGCCCCGATTTCGAGCTGACCATCCTCCAGCAGCTGCGAAATGCGCAGGCTTTGCGTACCGGAGAAGGAGAAGTCGAGCTTGCGGGCGATGCCTTTCTCAAAGATGTCCAGATGTTCGCTGCGGCCCACGCTCGGCATGATCATATGCAGATCGTGCACGATTTGCGGGTTCACTTCGGCCAGTGAACGGGAAAGGAAATCCGCCTGCTTCTGGTTGTTGCCTTCCAGAACGACTTTGTCGCCTGGTGCGATCAGTTTTTCCAGCATGGCGACAAGATCGCCGGATGGCAGTACCTTGCCCTGCACCGGTACGGACGCCAGACGACGCGCTTTCTCGCTGCGTCGGGTGTTCCATTGCCGGGTGGGTGTTTGCCCAGATAACATTATTAACCTCCTGATTCAGCACATCATTCTGATTTGCTTAACGTTGAGTAAAGTGTGCGCTCTGGTGAGAAAGGCATCAATTAAGCGTAGGACGTAATCATTAGCCTGAGAGTAATAATCAAGGTAAAGAAATGTGATCGGGATCAGTTCATGTTTCGGAAAAACGGGCTAAACGGGGTACAATTCGGAAGGTATAGTTAATTTCTGACAAGAATCAGCATCGCCCTTATGACCCAAATCATTCCCTCAGACTTCGACATTGCAGCCGAAGAGAGCGCAGAGTTCGTGCCCATGCGCGGTGTGGCTAACCCTCACCTGCAAACCATGCTGCCGCGCCTGATCCGCCGCAAGGTGCAGTTCAACCCCCACTGGCAGCGCATTGACCTGCCGGACGGTGACTTTTTGGATCTCGCCTGGAGCGAAGATCCGGATCGGGCCAGACATAAGCACCGTCTGGTGGTGTTTCACGGCCTGGAAGGCAGCCTGCACAGCCCTTACGCACACGGTCTCATTGAGGCGGCGAAAGCCCGCGGCTGGCTTGGGGTGGTGATGCATTTTCGCGGATGCAGCGGCGAGCCTAACCGTCAGAAACGCATTTATCACTCGGGTGAAACCGAGGACGGCTCCTGGTTCCTGCGCTGGCTAAGAGACAATTTCGGCGAAGCACCAACGGCAGCGGTGGGGTATTCGCTGGGCGGGAATATGCTGGCCTGCCTGCTGGCGAAGGAGAGCGACGCCGTACCGCTGGATGCGGCGGTGATTGTCTCTGCGCCCTTTATGCTGGAGCAGTGCAGTTATCATATGGAAAAGGGGTTTTCGCGGGTCTATCAGCGTTATCTGCTCAACCTGCTGAAAGCCAACGCCGCACGTAAACTTAAGGCCTATCCGGATACGCTGCCTGTGACGCTGCAACAGCTCAAACGCGTGAAGCGCCTGCGCGAGTTTGATGATTTGATCACCTCTAAAATTCACGGCTTTGCCGATGCGATTGACTATTACCGTCAGTGCAGCGCCATGCCTTTACTGAATCAAATCACGAAACCCACGCTGATTATCCACGCCAAAGACGATCCATTTATGGATCATCACTCGATCCCCGCCCCTGACTATCTGCCGGATAACGTGGAGTATCAGCTCACCGAGTTCGGCGGGCACGTGGGCTTTGTTGGCGGCACGCTGCGTCGGCCAAAAATGTGGCTTGAGACGCGTATACCCGACTGGTTAACGGCCTATCTGGACGGTAAAAAATGATTATTCCCTGGCAGGATCTCTCTCCCGACACGCTCGATAATCTGATTGAAAGCTTTGTCTTGCGCGAAGGCACCGATTATGGTGAACATGAACGTTCGCTTGAACAAAAGGTCAACGATGTGAAGCGCCAGCTTAAAAGCGGCGACGTGGTGCTGGTATGGTCCGAACTGCATGAGACGGTGAATATCATGCCCCGCAACGCGTTTCATGGCTGATCTTACACTTTTCCAGTCAGGGAGTTGCTATGTCTGCCAGACATCCGGTTATTGCCGTTACGGGTTCGAGTGGGGCGGGAACCACTACCACCAGCCTCGCCTTCCGCAAGATTTTCGCCCAGCTTAACTTACGGGCGGCAGAGGTAGAGGGCGACAGCTTTCACCGCTACACGCGCCCGGAGATGGATATGGCCATCCGCAAGGCGCGCGATCTGGGTAAACACATCAGCTATTTTGGCCCTGAGGCCAATGACTTCGGCCTGCTGGAGCAAACCTTCCGTGAATACGGGCAGAGCGGCACCGGGCAGTCCCGCAAGTATCTCCACACCTACGATGAAGCCGTGCCCTGGAACCAGGTCCCCGGCACGTTCACGCCCTGGCAGCCGCTGCCGGAACCGACTGACGTGCTGTTTTACGAAGGATTGCACGGCGGCGTGGTGACGCCTCAGCACGACGTGGCGCGCCATGTGGATTTGCTGGTGGGGGTGGTGCCGATTGTTAACCTTGAGTGGATCCAGAAGCTGACGCGTGACATGAGCGAGCGCGGCCATTCGCGAGAGGCGGTAATGGATTCGGTGGTGCGCTCCATGGAAGATTACATCAACTTCCTGACGCCGCAGTTCTCCCGAACCCACATTAACTTCCAGCGCGTCCCCACCGTGGACACCTCCAACCCGTTCGCCGCAAAAAGCATCCCTTCCCTGGACGAGAGCTTTGTGGTGATCCACTTCCGCAACCTGGAAGGCATCGATTACCCCTGGCTGCTGGCGATGCTACAAGGTTCGTTTATTTCGCACATGAATACGTTAGTGGTACCGGGCGGAAAAATGGGGCTGGCGATGGAGCTGATCATGACGCCGCTGGTGCAGCGGCTGATGGAAGGAAAGCAAATCGCGTGAGTTGTTTTGCCCGGTGGCGCTGCGCTTACCGGGCCTACGGGCGTGCTTTTGTAGGGCGGGTAAGCGAAGCGCCACCCGCCAAAAATTAAGCCTCGATCACTTCATACGAATGGGTGATGTTTACCGCTTTCTCCAGCATTAATGCCACAGAGCAGTATTTCTCCGCAGACAGGTCAACCGCACGCGAGACCGCCGCATCCTTCAGTTCTTTGCCGGTGACGATAAAGTGCAGATTAATATGCGTGAACAGGCGTGGCGCCTCTTCGCGACGTTCTGACGTCAGCTTCACTTCACAATCGGTCACGTCATGACGGCCTTTTTGCAGGATCGACACCACGTCGATCGCGCTGCATCCACCTGCCGCCATCAGCACCATTTCCATCGGGCTTGGGGCTTTATCGCCGGAGTTGCCATCCATCAAAACCTGGTGCCCGGAAGCAGACTCGCCCAGGAACGTTAACCCTTCAACCCATTTCACGCGCGCTTGCATATTCACTCACTCCAACGTTGCATTTTTTATGACAGATTACGTGTACGTTACATTTCTCGCAACGGAAGGCGACCTGCGTCATGCTGAAGCGAGACACCAGGAGACACGCGGCGAAAGCTATGCTAAAACACTCTGGATGCTACAGTAATACATTGACGTTACACATGTATGCAGAGGACATCAAACTTTACTGGCTGCGAAACGTTACGACAGCCGACTTCCCAGGTATGGGTAAGAATTCGATTGCAACCCCAGAGTCCGGATGCATCTTATGACTCTGGTGACAGCTTATAACAGAGGATAACAGCGCATGGTGCTTGGCAAACCGCAAACAGACCCGACTCTCGAATGGTTCTTGTCTCATTGCCACATTCATAAGTACCCATCAAAGAGCACGCTGATTCACCAGGGTGAAAAAGCGGAAACGTTGTATTACATCGTTAAAGGCTCGGTGGCCGTGCTGATCAAAGATGAAGAAGGGAAAGAGATGATCCTTTCTTATCTGAACCAGGGCGATTTTATCGGTGAACTGGGCCTGTTTGAAGAAGGCCAGGAACGTAGCGCCTGGGTTCGTGCAAAAACAGCATGTGAAGTGGCTGAAATTTCTTACAAGAAATTCCGTCAGCTGATTCAGGTCAACCCTGACATCCTGATGCGTCTTTCTTCCCAGATGGCACGCCGTCTGCAAGTGACCTCTGAGAAGGTGGGTAACCTCGCCTTCCTGGACGTGACCGGTCGTATCGCGCAGACTCTGTTGAACCTGGCGAAACAGCCAGACGCCATGACCCACCCTGACGGTATGCAAATTAAAATTACCCGCCAGGAAATCGGTCAGATCGTCGGCTGCTCCCGTGAAACAGTGGGCCGTATCCTGAAGATGCTGGAAGACCAGAACCTGATCTCCGCCCACGGTAAAACCATCGTGGTTTACGGGACCCGTTAATTCCGGTCAGACGGCGTGCCGCCGCAGGGTGGCACGCCGTTTTTGTCTCTACTCCTTATGTGGCGCAGGCTGATCTATCACCCGGAAGTTAACTACGCACTGCGACAAACGCTGGTGTTGTGTCTTCCCGTGGCCGTGGGCCTGATCCTCGGACATCTTCAGCAAGGCCTGCTGTTTTCCCTCGTGCCCGCCTGCTGCAACATTGCCGGTCTGGACACCCCGCATAAACGCTTTTTCAAACGCCTGATTATTGGCGGCTGCCTGTTTGCCGGCTGTAGCCTTGCCGTGCAACTCTTACTGGCCCGCGACATTCCTCTGCCGCTGATCCTGACCGTGCTGGCGATGACGCTTGGCGTAACCGCTGAAATCAGCTCGCTGCACGCCCGCCTGCTTCCTGCGTCGCTGATTGCCGCCATCTTCACCTTAAGCCTTGCGGGCAATATGCCGGTGTGGGAGCCATTGCTGATCTACGCCCTCGGCACGCTGTGGTACGGGCTGTTTAACTGGTTCTGGTTCTGGTTGTGGCGGGAACAGCCGCTTCGCGAATCCCTGAGCCTGCTCTACGTGCAGCTTGCTGAATACTGTGAAGCAAAATACACCCTGCTCACGCAACATACCGACCCGGAAAAATCCCTGCCGCCGCTGCTGACACGCCAGCAAAAAGTGGTGGATCTGATCAGCCAGTGCTATCAGCAGTTGCACATGCTTGCCGCCAACAAAAATCATGAATATAAGCGGCTGCTGCGTACCTTCCAGGTCGGGCTGGATTTGCAGGAGCATATTTCCGTCAGCCTTCATAATCCGGAAGAGGTGCAAAAGCTGGTGGAGCGCAGCCATGCGGAAGCGGTGATCCGCTGGAACGCGCAGACCGTCGCGGCGCGCCTGCGGGTGCTGGCTGACGATATCCTCTATCACCGCTATCCGACGCGCTTTAACATGGACAAACAGCTCGGCGCGCTGGAAAAGATTGCGCGTCAGCACGCGGATAACCCGGTCGGGCAGTTTGCCGCCTGGCATTTCAGCCGCATCGCCCGGGTGTTGCGCACCCAGCGCCCGCTTTATGCCCGGGACCTGATGGCCGATAAGCAAAAACGACTGCCGTTGCTGCCTGCGCTCAAAAGCTACCTGTCGCTGAAGTCTTCCGCCCTGCGCAACGCCGCAAGAATTAGCGTCATGCTCAGCATCGCCAGCCTGATGGGAATGGCCCTGCACCTGCCGAAACCCTATTGGATCTTAATGACCGTGCTGTTTGTCACCCAGAACGGCTATGGCGCCACGCGGGTGCGCATTCTGCATCGGGCGGGCGGCACGATGGCGGGGCTGATTATCGCGGGCGTAACGTTGCACTTCCACGTGCCGGAAGGGTATACGCTGGTCGGCATGCTGGCGATTACGATGGTGAGTTATCTGATCATCCGTAAAAACTACGGCTGGGCGACGGTGGGCTTTACGGTAACGGCGGTGTACACCCTGCAGTTGCTTACGCTCAACGCCGATCAGTTAATTATTGCCCGCCTGGTCGATACCCTGATTGGCTGCCTGATCGCCTTTGGCGGCATGGTCTGGCTGTGGCCGCAGTGGCAAAGTGGATTACTGAGGCAAAACGCCCACGACGCGCTGGAGGCGGATCAGCAGGCCATTCGCCTGATCCTGAGCGACGACCCGCAGCCGTCTCCGCTGGCCTACGAGCGCATGAAGGTCAACCAGGCGCATAATGCCCTGTTCAACTCCCTTAACCAGGCCATGCAGGAGCCGGGCTTCAACTCGCACTATCTGGCAGATATGAAGCTGTGGGTCACGCACAGCCAGTTTATCGTCGAACACATCAATGCCATGACCACGCTGGCGCGCGAGCACACCATGCTGACGCCGGATCTGGCGCAGCGCTATTTGCAGTCGTGTGAAATTGCCCTCCAGCGCTGTCAGCAGCGTCTGGAGTACGACGCTCCGGGCGAGTCAGGGGATTCGAACATTCTGGAAGCGCCGGAGACGCTGACCCACGGGCCGATGAGCACCCTTGAGCAGCATTTACAGCGCGTTCTCGGGCATCTCAACACCATGCACACCATTTCGTCGGTGGCATGGCGTCAGCGTCCGCATCACGGGATATGGTTAACGCGCCGGTTAAAACGAACCGCGTATTAGCCTCTGACGATCTTCGCCACCGCCGCGGAAAAACGGGTTAACCCGTCTTCGATGTCTTTGTCTTCCACCACCAGCGACGGCGCGAAGCGCATCACGTCCGGCCCGGCGTTGAGCACCATGACGCCTTCGTGCGCGGCGGCGTGCAGGAAATCGCGCGCGCGGCCTTTGTACTGAGGCTTCAGCTCGGCGCCGATCAGCAGTCCCATCCCGCGGATTTCACTGAAGACATCAAACTGTTCGTCAATCTGCTGAAGATGTTTCACAAAAAGGGCGCGTTTCGCATTCACGCCATTCAGGACGTCCGGCGAATTAATGATGTCGAACGCCGCTCCCGCCACGGCGCACGCCAGCGGATTACCGCCGTAAGTGGAGCCGTGTGAGCCCACATGAAATGCGGAAGCAATATCCTGGGTGGTTAGCACCGCGCTGACCGGGAAACCGCCGCCGAGCGCTTTCGCGCTGGTCAGAATATCCGGCGTTACGCCGTAGTGCATATAAGCGAACAGGTCTCCGGTACGCCCCATCCCACACTGCACTTCATCAAACACCAGCAGCGCCTGGTGCTCGTCGCACAGCTCACGCAGACCTTGCAGAAATTCCGGGGTGGCCGCCGTGACGCCGCCTTCCCCCTGAATGGGTTCGACCACCACGGCACAGGTGTGATCGTCCATCACCGCTTTAACGGCGTGCAGATCGTTAAACGGCACGTGGATGATATCCGCAGGTTTCGGACCAAAGCCGTCGGAATACTTCGGCTGGCCGCCAACGGAAACGGTAAAGAACGAGCGACCGTGGAAGGCGTTATGGAAGGCGATGATTTTGGTTTTGTAAGGACTATGACGCGTGGTTGCGTAGTAGCGCGCAAGCTTAAAGGCGGTTTCGTTGGCTTCGGTGCCAGAGTTCATAAACAGCACGCGTTCGGCGAAGGTGGCATCGATGATCTTACGCCCCAGACGCAGCGCCGGTTCGTTAGTGAACACGTTGCTGGTGTGCCACAGCGTTTCGCCCTGCGTTTTCAGCGCGTCCACCAGCGCAGGATGGCAATGGCCCAGCGCCGTCACCGCAATACCGCCTGCGAAATCAACATACTCGTTGCCCTGCTGATCCCAGACGCGGCTGCCTCTCCCTTTCACCGGGATAAACTCAGCCGGTGCATAAATCGGCAGAATCACTTCATCGAATGTCGCGCGGGTAATTGCTGGTTGTTCAGTTGCCATGTCATGACCATCCATTTTTATGTCACAGTGATTGTGAAAATATAATCACAAAATATGCATAAAAAATCACAACAAGGCAACAGATATTCAGCGATTAAGGAAATTGGCCAGCAGCGCGTGCCCCTGTTCGCTGAGAATGCTTTCCGGGTGGAACTGCACCCCTTCCAGATCGTACTCGCGGTGGCGAATGCCCATGATTTCCTGCGTCTCGCTCCAGGCTGTCACTTCAAAGTCTGCGGGCAGGGTCGGCGGATCAATCACCAGAGAATGGTAGCGCGTCACGGTTAACGGATTGTTTAGCCCCAGGAATACGCCGGTACCGGTGTGCGTGATCGGTGAGGTTTTGCCGTGCATGACTTTTGCGGCACGGACAATGCTGGCGCCAAAGACCTGCGCAATGGCCTGGTGACCCAGGCAGACGCCCAGAATCGGCAGCTTGCCCGCATAGTGGCGGATTACCTCCAGCGAGATGCCGGACTCCGACGGCGTACACGGCCCGGGCGAAATCACGATTTTCTGGGGCGCCAGCGCGTCAATGTCAGCCAGCGCGATCTCATCGTTACGGCGGACAACCACCTCTGCCCCCAGCTCACAAAAATACTGGTAAAGGTTCCAGGTAAAGGAATCGTAGTTATCAATCAGCAGAATCATGGCGGCTCCTGAAAAAATGGCCGCCCTATTTTACTCAGATCCCCGCGCTTCGCTCACAACTTTGGCAAAGATAGCATTCAGGGCGGTCAGATCACCCATCGCCCCGCTCTGGTTGGCAGATGCCCAGTCGTCCGGGTCGATCCCCTGCCAGTTCAGCACGTAGCCCGCATGGATCGCCAGCTGTTCAAAGAAGATCCGCTGAGCCACGCCATTACCGCTCATAAACGGATGTAACATGTTGATTTCACAGTAGTAATGACTGATTCTGTCTGTAAACTCTTCTTTCTGAAGGCCCACCAGATATTTATCGCTTTCCAGCGAAGCCATCAGCTCATTACCCACCTTCTCGATGTACTCGAAATGGCAAAATGGAATGTCGCCCTTGGAGATATCGGCGGTGCGCAGCTCGCCAGCGCCTTTCATTTCGTTGCGGAATAAATGGCGGTGAATAAGGCACAGATGGGGTAAACCCGGTGCAGAAGGCCCCAGTGCCAGCGTCTTGATATCGGGTTCAGCGGGACCCTTGCCTTTTTCAAGGAGGCAACTGGCCTGAAGATTGACGCTACGCTGTTGCTCCCAGAGTCGGGATTTTTGCTTGTCGGTGAGTTTTTTCACTACGCCTCCCTGATTAGTCCGTTTGCCACAAGTATAAGCAGCAAAACGCGCTTTCGCAGGGAGGGCGGAAAGACACGGGCAGGATGTGCCCGTGTGAGGGAACGATTACGGCAGCACTTTCGCGGAGAGAATCACCACTGGCTTAGACGGCACATTCTGATATGGACCGACATCGTGAGTCTGAACCTGAGAGATCTTGTCCGCCACGTCCATGCCTTTCACCACTTTACCGAACACCGCGTAGCCAAAGTCGCGCTGGCCGTGGTCCAGGAAGGCGTTATCCGCCACGTTGAGGAAGAACTGGCTGGTGGCGCTGTCTTTATCCGCCGTACGCGCCATAGAAATGGTGCCGCGCTTGTTCAACAGGCCGTTATCCGCTTCATTTTTGATTGGCGGGTTAGGCTTTTTCTGCTGCATTTGCTCGTTGAAACCGCCGCCCTGAATCATAAAGCCCGGGATCACGCGGTGGAACGTGGTGTTGTTATAAAAACCACTGTTCACGTAGTCGAGGAAGTTTTTCACAGAAACAGGGGCTTTTTGGCTATCCAGCTCCAGCTCAATATTCCCCGCAGAGGTAGTCAGCAGGACGTGAGGGTCTCCTTTGGCTGCCAGCGCAGCAGGGGAAACGGCAGAAAGAGCAAACACAGCTGCGACAGCCGCCAGTGTTGATTTGAGCATGAGAATTCCTTAACAAAGCGCAGTATAAAAAGCGAATGGCTTGATTCTAAAGAGCAGTATGACCCCAGACCAGTCTTTTACCTAATTTTACGAAATTGAAACAATTATTACCGCGCAAACGATTGCTCACCCCGCGATTTAATGTGATCTCCATCACGTTAAAGCCTGCAATTGTGCTCAATATTTTCTGAAAAGATTTAATTAGATCACTTTCGCGACTAAAATCTGCCCGCTCAAACGCAGTCATTGCGTTTTTCTTTACTTTTAACAGGCCAGACATGACTAACAGCAATCGCATCAAGCTCACATGGATCAGCTTCTTCTCCTACGCCCTGACCGGCGCGTTGGTGATCGTCACCGGGATGGTGATGGGAAATATCGCAGACTATTTCCAGTTGCCCGTTTCCAGCATGAGCAATACCTTCACTTTCCTGAACGCGGGGATCCTGATCTCTATTTTCCTTAATGCCTGGCTGATGGAAATCGTGCCGCTGAAAACCCAGCTGCGCTTCGGCTTCGTGCTGATGGTTGCCGCCGTGGCGGGCCTGGTGCTGAGCCACAGCATCGCCCTCTTCTCTGCCGCCATGTTCGTGCTGGGCCTGGTGAGCGGGATCACCATGTCGATCGGTACGTTCCTGATCACCCATATGTATGAAGGTCGCCAGCGCGGCGCGCGTCTGCTGTTCACCGACTCCTTCTTCAGCATGGCCGGGATGATTTTCCCGATGGTCGCCGCGTATCTTCTGGCGCGCAGCATTGAGTGGTACTGGGTGTACGCCTGCATTGGTCTGGTCTATGTCGCGATCTTTATTCTCACCTTCGGCTGCGAGTTCCCGGTGCTGGGCAAAAAAGCGCAGACCACGTCTGAGCCAGTTGCGAAAGAAAAATGGGGTATCGGCGTACTGTTCCTTTCCATCGCCGCGCTGTGTTACATCCTGGGCCAGCTGGGCTTTATCTCCTGGGTTCCTGAGTATGCGAAAGGTCTGGGCATGAGTCTGAACGACGCGGGTAAACTGGTGAGCGATTTCTGGATGTCTTACATGTTCGGCATGTGGGCGTTTAGCTTTATCCTGCGCTTCTTCGACCTGCAACGGATCCTGACCGTTCTGGCGGGTCTGGCAACCGTGCTGATGTATCTGTTCATCAACGGTTCCCCGGAGCATATGCCGTGGTTCATCCTGACCCTGGGCTTCTTCTCCAGCGCGATTTATACCTCGATCATCACCCTTGGCTCTCTTCAGACCAAAGTGGCCTCGCCAAAACTGGTGAACTTCGTGCTGACCTGCGGCACCATCGGCACCATGCTGACCTTCGTGGTCACGGGCCCAATTGTGGCGCACAGCGGCCCGCTGGCGGCGCTGCATACCGCTAACGGTCTGTACGCCGTGGTGTTCATCATGTGTTTCGTGCTGGGCTTTGTGACCCGTCACCGTCAACACAACCCGGTAACAGCTACCCACTAATCGCCGTAACCCCTTTGCGTACTGCAAAGGGGTTTTCCCCTGCTCACCCGCCCTGCCCGCCGATGGGTAAAAAACCCCACCAAAATTGTGCGAAAAACAAGCAAGCACAAAAATCAAACAATATCCGTAACTTATAAAAATCCTGACAAATCATAGATATACCCCCTAAGGGGTAGGTGAAGGCGTATTTGATTTGCATCAATAAGTGCCCCTGCTGAATCGTTAAGGTAGGCAGTAATAGAAAAGAAATCGAGGCAAAAATGAGCAAAGTCAGACTCGCTATCATCGGTAACGGCATGGTCGGCCACCGCTTTATTGAGGATCTTCTCGATAAAGCCGATGCTAACCAGTTCGATATTACCGTGTTCTGTGAAGAACCCCGCAAGGCGTACGACCGTGTGCACTTGTCTTCCTACTTCTCTCACCATACCGCCGAAGAACTCTCTCTGGTGCGTGAAGGTTTCTACGAGAAGCATGGCGTAAAAGTGCTGGTGGGCGAACGCGCTATCACCATCAACCGTCAGGAGAAAGTGATCCACTCCAGCGCCGGACGCACGGTTTTTTACGATAAGCTGATCATGGCGACAGGCTCGTATCCGTGGATCCCGCCGATTAAAGGTTCGGAAACCCAGGATTGCTTCGTTTACCGTACCATTGAAGACCTCAACGCCATTGAATCCTGCGCACGTCGAAGCAAACGTGGCGCGGTTGTCGGCGGTGGTCTGCTGGGTCTGGAAGCGGCAGGCGCACTGAAAAACCTCGGCGTTGAAACCCACGTCATCGAATTTGCCCCGATGCTGATGGCGGAGCAGCTGGACCATATGGGTGGCGACCAGTTACGCCGTAAAATCGAAAGCATGGGCGTGAAGGTTCACACCAGCAAGAACACCAAAGAGATCGTGCAGGAAGGCACTGAAGCGCGTAAAACCATGCGCTTTGCCGACGGCAGCGAGCTGGAAGTGGATTTCATCGTCTTCTCCACCGGCATTCGCCCGCGCGACAAGCTGGCTACTCAGTGCGGTCTGGCCGTTGCGCAGCGCGGCGGGATCATGATCAACGATACCTGCCAGACCTCCGATCCGGACATCTACGCCATCGGCGAATGCGCCAGCTGGAATAACCGCGTATACGGTCTGGTTGCACCTGGGTACAAAATGGCGCAGGTCGCCGTTGACCATATCCTCGGCAGCGAAAACGCCTTCACCGGCGCAGACATGAGCGCGAAGCTGAAGCTGCTGGGCGTGGACGTGGGCGGTATTGGCGATGCGCATGGTCGCACCCCGAACTCCCGCAGCTATGTTTATCTGGACGAAAGCAAAGAAGTCTACAAACGTCTTATCGTCAGCCAGGACAACAAAACCCTGCTCGGGGCGGTGCTGGTGGGCGACACCAGCGACTTCGGCAACCTGCTCCAGCTGGTGCTGAACGCCATTGAGCTGCCGGAAAACCCGGACGCGCTGATCCTCCCGGCGCACGCCTCCAGCGGTAAGCCGTCCATTGGCGTGGATAAACTGCCGGACAGCGCGCAAATCTGCTCCTGCTTCGACGTGACCAAAGGCATGCTGATCTCCGCCATTAACAAAGGCTGCCACACCGTTGCGGCGCTGAAGGCGGAAACCAAAGCCGGGACCGGCTGCGGCGGCTGTATCCCGCTGGTTACCCAGGTGCTGAACGCCGAGCTGGCAAAACAGGGCATTGAAGTGAACAACAACCTGTGCGAGCACTTCGCTTACTCTCGCCAGGAGCTGTATCACCTGATCCGCGTGGAGGGCATTAAGTCCTTCGACGAACTGCTGGAGAAACACGGCCAGGGCTACGGCTGTGAAGTATGTAAGCCTACCGTCGGTTCCCTGCTGGCGTCCTGCTGGAACGAATATGTGCTCAAACCAGAACACACTCCGCTTCAGGACACCAACGATAACTTCCTGGCCAATATTCAGAAAGACGGGACTTACTCGGTGATCCCGCGTTCTGCCGGGGGAGAAATTACCCCTGAGGGGCTGGTCGCCGTGGGCCGTATCGCCCGTGAGTTTAATCTGTACACCAAAATCACCGGTTCCCAGCGTATCGGCCTGTTTGGTGCGCAGAAAGATGATCTGCCGGAAATCTGGCGTCAGCTGATTGAGGCGGGCTTCGAAACCGGTCACGCATACGCTAAGGCGCTGCGCATGGCGAAAACCTGCGTGGGCAGCACCTGGTGCCGCTACGGAGTGGGCGACAGCGTGGGCTTCGGCGTCGAGCTGGAAAACCGCTACAAAGGCATCCGTACGCCGCACAAAATGAAGTTCGGCGTCTCAGGGTGTACCCGTGAATGTGCGGAAGCACAGGGTAAAGACGTGGGTATTATCGCCACCGAGAAAGGCTGGAACCTGTACGTGTGCGGTAACGGCGGGATGAAACCTCGCCACGCCGATCTGCTGGCTGCCGATCTCGATCGCGATACGCTGATCAAATACCTCGACCGCTTCATGATGTTCTACATTCGTACCGCCGATAAGCTGACCCGTACCGCGTCCTGGCTGGATAATCTCGAAGGCGGCATCGACTATCTGAAGTCAGTCATTATCGACGACAAGCTGGGCCTGAATGAACAGCTGGAATCCGAGATGACTCGCCTGCGCGAGGCGGTTATCTGCGAGTGGACCGAAACCGTGAACACGCCAGCGGCGCAGACGCGCTTCAAACACTTTATCAACAGCACCCAGCGCGACCCGAACGTGCAGGTGGTGCCGGAGCGCGAACAGCATCGTCCAGCGACCCCGTATGAACGTATTCCGGTGATGCTGGTGGAGGAAAACGCATGAGCCAGTGGGTAAACATCTGCAACATTAACGACATTCTGCCAGCAACCGGCGTCTGTGCCCTGCTGGGCAACGAGCAGGTAGCGATTTTCCGCCCTCACCACGATGAACAGGTTTTTGCCATCAGCAATATCGACCCGTTCTTCGAGGCCAGCGTGCTCTCCCGCGGTCTGATTGCGGAGCACCAGGGCGAACTGTGGGTTGCCAGCCCGCTGAAAAAGCAGCGCTTCCGCTTAACCGACGGGCGCTGCATGGAAGATGAAAGCTTCTCGGTCAAACACTACGACGTCCGCGTGAAGGACGGCGAGGTGCAGCTGAAAGCGTAACCCCTCGCCTTTTCAATAGGAAAGGCTTATGACCCCTTATGGGTAACGGCAGGAAAAACCGTATGTTCTGTACGATTCCTGCTGTTATCCTGACGTCAATTCTTCCCCCGCCATGAATGCTGTGAGGTAACGTCGTGGATCACCTGCCGATTTTTTGTCAATTACGCAACCGCGACTGCCTGCTCGTGGGCGGCGGCGATGTGGCTGAACGCAAGGCGCGCCTGCTGTTAGAGGCGGGCGCCCGACTGACCGTTAACGCCCTCACCTTCGCCCCACAGTTTGACGTCTGGGCGCAGGAAGGGATGCTCACGCAGGTGCAGGGCGAATTTGATGAATCCCTGCTGGATACTTGCTGGCTGACCATCGCCGCAACGGATAACGATGACGTTAACCAGCGCGTCAGCGACGCCTGCGAAGCGCGCCGCATCTTCTGTAACGTGGTGGATGCGCCGAAAGAGGCGAGCTTTATCATGCCATCCATTATCGACCGCTCGCCGCTGATGATTGCGGTGTCGTCCGGTGGCCGCTCGCCCGTTCTTGCCCGTCTGCTGCGGGAAAAACTGGAAGCCGTGCTGCCTCAACACCTTGGTCAGATTGCCCATTACGCCGGGCAGCTGCGTTCCCGCGTGAAGCAAACCTTCGCAACCGTGGGCGAACGCCGTCGCTTCTGGGAGAAGTTCTTTGTCAACGACAGGCTGGCGCAGTCGTTGGCCAATCAGGACACCAAAGCGGTTGAAGAGACGACCGAGCAACTCCTCTCTGAACCGCTGGATCATCGCGGTGAAGTGGTACTGGTGGGCGCGGGTCCCGGCGATGCGGGCTTGCTGACGCTGAAGGGTCTCCAGCAGATCCAGCAGGCGGACATCGTGGTATATGACCGTCTGGTCTCTGATGACATCATGAATCTGGTGCGCCGCGATGCTGACCGCGTATTCGTCGGCAAACGGGCAGGTTATCACTGCGTACCGCAGGAGGAGATCAACCAGATCCTGCTGCGGGAAGCGCAAAAAGGTAAGCGCGTGGTGCGTTTGAAAGGGGGCGATCCGTTTATCTTTGGTCGCGGCGGCGAGGAGCTGGAAACTCTCTGCAACGCGGGCATTCCGTTCTCCGTGGTGCCGGGCATTACGGCGGCATCCGGCTGTTCTGCCTATTCCGGCATTCCGTTAACCCATCGCGACTATGCCCAGAGCGTGCGCCTGGTGACAGGCCACCTGAAAACCGGCAGCGAACTGGACTGGCATAATCTGGCCGCTGAAAAGCAGACGTTGGTCTTCTATATGGGGCTAAATCAGGCAGCCACGATTCAGGCGAAACTGCTGGAGCACGGCATGGAAGCAGATATGCCGGTCGCGCTGGTAGAAAACGGTACCGCCATTACGCAGCGCGTGGTCGATGGCGTACTGACGCAGCTGGGCGAGCTGGCGCAGCAGGTTGAAAGCCCGGCGCTGATCGTGGTGGGCCGCGTGGTAGCACTGCGTGAAAAACTGAACTGGTTCTCCAACCACTAACGCACAATCTCTCTCCCGGGAGTAGTCTTGAAGCGGACTACTCCCTTCTTACCTCAGTCGATAACATACCGCCCGCGTAATGGAACTTTTCCATTTATTCCCTCGTGTTACATCCAATTTTTTGATTTTATTGACAAGGAATGCGTATGTTCAAACTGGCAAAAGCTGCCGTACTGGTCGGCCTGTTAACAACTCTGACGGCCTGCACCGGTCACGTTCAAAATACTAAAAATAATTGCAGCTACGATTACCTGCTGCATCCGGCAATCTCCATTTCGAAGATCATCGGCGGTTGCGGCCCGGCGGCACAGCAGTAAGCGTTTTTCAGGCGTAAAAAAACCGGGAATTTCCCGGTTTTTTTGTTTCGTCAGTTTTGTCGGGTGGCGGCTCCGCCTTACCCGACCTACACGGTCCTGTAGGCCGGGTAAGCGTAAGCGCCACCCGGCAAAGCGGCTTAAGGTTTCGCCACAAACCCAATCGCCTCGTACACCGCTTTCAGGGTTTCGGAGGCGCGCGCGCTGGCTTTTTCCGCGCCCTCTTTCATCACTTTTTGCAGGAAAGCTTCGTCGTTACGGTAACGGTGATAGCGCTCCTGCAACTCGGTCAGCATGCCGGAAACGGCGTCTGCCACTTCACCTTTCAGGTGGCCGTACATCTTGCCTTCAAAGTGTTTTTCCAGCTCAGGGATGCTCTGTCCGGTCACACCGGAGAGAATGTCCAGCAGGTTGGATACGCCCGCTTTGTTCTGCACGTCGTAGCGCACCACTGGCGGCTCGTCGGAGTCGGTCACCGCACGCTTGAGCTTTTTCACCACCGATTTCGGATCTTCCAGCAGGCCGATAACGTTGTTGCGGTTATCGTCAGACTTGGACATCTTTTTGGTCGGCTCCAGCAGCGACATCACGCGCGCGCCGGATTTCGGAATAAACGGCTCAGGCACTTTGAACACGTCGCCGTAAAGCGCATTGAAGCGCTGGGCGATATCGCGGCTCAGCTCCAGGTGCTGCTTCTGATCTTCGCCCACTGGTACCTGGTTGGTCTGGTACAGCAGAATATCTGCCGCCATCAGCACCGGATAATCAAACAGACCGGCGTTGATGTTTTCAGAGTAGCGCGCAGATTTATCCTTGAACTGGGTCATGCGGCTCAGCTCGCCGAAATAGGTGTAGCAGTTCAGCGCCCAGCCCAGCTGCGCGTGCTCTGGCACGTGAGACTGAACGAAAATGGTGCTCTTCTCTGGATCGATACCGCACGCCAGGTACAGCGCCAGCGTATCGAGCGTCGCCTTGCGCAGCTTCTCGGGATCCTGACGCGCGGTGATAGCATGCAAATCCACGATGCAGTAAATGCAGTGGTAGTCATCCTGCATGCTCACCCACTGACGTAACGCACCCATGTAGTTACCAATGGTCAGTTCACCTGAAGGCTGTGCGCCACTAAAAACGATGGGCTTAGTCATTATTCAATTCCTGATGTTCACTGTGCGAGAGCCCGAGTGCGGGCAACAAATCTTTGAAGTGGTCGAACACAACGTCCGGCTCACTCAACGTAATGGCTTCACCGTAGTTGTAGCCGTAGGTCAACCCAACAGACGGGCAACCTGCCGCTCTGGCAGCCAGAATATCATTGCGGGAATCCCCGACAAAGAGCAGCTCCGCAGGCGCTAATGATAATTTTCCTGCCACCAGCAATAGCGGTTCCGGATGCGGCTTTTTATTCTGCACGTCATCGCCGCCCACAATTACGGAGAAGTATTTCGCGATATCCAGCGCTTCCAGCAGAGGCGCAACGAACGGTGTTGGCTTGTTGGTCACCAGCCCCAGCGGGATGCCTTTCGCATGTAGCGCGCTCAGCGTTTCAGCGACATCCGGGAACAGGAAGCTGCCCTCTTCGACGGTCTCTTCGTAGAAACGGTCGAACAGTTTGCGCAGAATACGCTGCTGCTCATCCTGGGGAATATCCGCGTGGTCAACACTCGGTTTCCCTTGCGCAGAACGCTGAGAGGCACGTTCCTGACGAGCCCAGGTCAGCGCGCGCTCCATCAGCACGTCTGCACCGTTACCAATCCACGTCACGACGCGCTCTTCGCCCGCAACGGGGAGTTCAAGGGCATACAGCGCCTGATCGACGGCGCGGGTTAATCCTGGCGCGCTGTCGACCAGCGTGCCGTCGAGGTCAAATGCTACACCCCGAATAGCCTGCAATTTATCCATGACTTACCTTCGCCAGTTCACGGCGCATTTCATCAATGACTTTTTTGTAATCCGGTTGATCGAAGATGGCGGAGCCTGCGACGAACATATCCGCCCCTGCCGCCGCAATCTCACCGATGTTATTGACCTTCACGCCGCCGTCCACTTCCAGACGAATATCATAGCCAGACTCATCAATGCGGCGGCGCACTTCACGCAACTTGTCGAGCGTCTGAGGAATAAACGACTGGCCGCCAAAGCCCGGGTTGACGGACATCAGCAGGATCACGTCCAGCTTGTCCATCACGTAGTCGAGATAGCTCAGCGGGGTCGCCGGGTTAAAGACCAGCCCCGCCTTACAGCCGTTCTCTTTGATCAGTTGTAGCGTGCGGTCAACGTGTTCGGAGGCTTCCGGGTGGAAAGTGATGATGCTGGCACCCGCCGCGGCGAAATCAGGCACGATGCGATCAACCGGTTTCACCATCAGATGCACGTCAATGGGCGCGGTGATCCCGTAGTTACGCAGCGCTTTAAGCACCATCGGACCGATGGTCAGGTTGGGAACGTAGTGGTTATCCATAACGTCGAAATGGACGACATCCGCGCCAGCCGCGAGAGCTTTGGCAGTGTCTTCACCCAGGCGGGCAAAATCGGCCGACAGAATTGAGGGGGCAATCAAAAACTGTTTCATCCGCATCTCCTTGAAATGTGTTTACCGGCGGGCAAAGGCTCAGGGTCGATAAAGCGCCAGAAGTTCGTCCACCTTTTTACGTGTGCCGCCGTTGCTGCTAATGCTACGCCGCACTTTTACCTGAAAATGCTTCGCGGCTTTGTACCATTCGCGCGTATCAGGCGTGTCGTGATTCGAAATTAACACCGGAATTCTTTTGCTGACCAGCTTTTCCGCCATCTCAGCCAGACGCGCCTGCTCGGCCGGGCTGAAGCTGTTGGTGTGGTAGGCGGTGAAATTTGCCGTGGCAGACAGCGGCGCGTAAGGCGGGTCGCAGTAGACCACCGAGTTTACGCCCGCCAGCTCCATGCACTCTTCATAGGAGAGACAGTAGAACTCGGCATTCTGCGCTTTTTCAGCAAAGTGATACAGCTCGTCCTGCGGGAAATAGGGACGCTTATAGCGGCCAAACGGCACGTTAAACTCGCCACGCAGATTATACCGGCACAGACCGTTGTAGCCATGGCGGTTGAGATAAAGAAACAACAGCGCGCGACGGAACGGGTCCTGGCTCTGATTAAACTCAGCGCGGAACTGATAGTAAATGTCCGGGTTGTTGTTCTCTGGCGTAAACAGCTTCCGCGCCTCTTCCACATACTCATCGGTACGCAGTTTGACGATGTTATAGAGGCTGATAAGGTCGCTGTTGATATCCGCCAGGATATAACGAGAAAAATCGGTATTCAGGAATACCGATCCAGCACCCACGAAGGGCTCGATAAGACACTCGCCTTTCGGCAGGTGCTTTTTAATATCGTCGAGCAGGGGGTATTTCCCCCCTGCCCATTTCAGAAAAGCGCGATTTTTTTTCATGCTGACTAACTGATTACACCTTCTCCGGCTGTGGAGAAAGCTCCGACAGCATCCTGCGCTTTAAACATTACTTCAGATCGGCCTGCACCTGATGAATCGGCTTCGCCCACGGGTTTTTCGCCTGCACATCGGCTGGCAGCGTGGAAACGGCACGTTTTGCTTCATCTTTTGAGGCATAAACTCCGCTTACCAGAACGTACCAAGGCTGTCCGTTACGGGTCGTCTGATAAACCACATAGTTTTTCAGATTCGATTTCTTCGCCCAGGCGTTGAGGTTGTCGTAGTTAGACGAACTGCTCAGCTGCAACGTGTAGTTGCTGGATGATGCGGATTTCAGAGAACCCACGTTACCCGTCGTTTTACCTGCCGCGGTGCTGGATGCGCTAGCGGTTGGCGTAGCAGCCGGTGCCGCAGTTGCAGCAGGCGCGGTTGTGGTCGCCGTTGCTTTAGGTGCAGCGGTTGCCGCAGGCGTTGGCGCTTTAACCGGTTGGCTCACCGCAGGTTTTGTCTGCGCTGGCGCTTTCGTTTCTGGCGCTTTTGCCACGGTCTGCGGTTTCGTCTCACGCTTCGGCTCAATCACAGCCTGCTTACGCTCCTGACGCGGCGCAGTCGGCGTCTGGCGCGGTTTGGTTTCCGTTGCCGCCGTTTGCTGCTGGGCATTGCTGCCATGAACTGGCGCAACGGTGGCAGGTTCAGTAGGCAGCGTGGAGTTCACCACGGCAGCGTTAACCTGCTCCTGATTCTGCGGCTGCGTCAGCGCGTTATTCAGATCGCCCTGAACTTCAACACGCTGCTGGCCCTCCGGCGTAACAGGCGCCTGGCCCTGAGTTGGGGTCGCAGAGACGGGCGGGAGAGAGATATCCTGACCGGCGCTGGTGTTACCTGCGGTCTGCTCTGCGGAAGTGGTGCCCGGCGCTGGCTGAGCGCCATTCGCCTGGTTGCTCGCATCGTTACCAGACAGGTCGATGCTCTTCTCGGCAGACGCTGTCTGCTCGGTAGAATGGGTAGAAGGTGCTTTTAGCGCGAAACCAATGCCGACAATCAGCAATACCAGAACCAGAACGCCAAGGCCCATCATGATGTACTGACGGGAGGCCGGTTTTGCCGCTACCGCTTTTTTACGTTTGCGCGGACGACGTTCAACAGGCTGTTCATCCATTAACTCTTCTTCGGATTCATACTCCTCGTCTTCACGCTCATTTCGCGCGTTACGGCTACGCGAAGGGCGACGATCGTCTGCATCCAGATCGACATCGTCAAAGTTGATCTGCGGCTCGTTATCACGTTCTGAAGATTGACGAGAACGACCAGTACGACGATCGCTGGGATCGGGTTTCAGCTCGTCTTCTGGTTTGAATTCATCCATTTAACACCCCACTCAAAGGCTTCTGCCAACGACTCTGCATTTACCTGAAGCTAAAACGACCACCTGTTACAGCAGCCTGACCTTTCTAGTTGTTACGCCTGCTGACAATCAGCAATAGCGCCAAGTACGACTTCGTGCGGCACTCCGCCGCGCACTTCACTTTTCCCTATTGCAAGCGGGAGTACCAGACGCATCTCACCTGCCAATACTTTTTTATCGCGCATCATGTGGGGAAGGTACGCTTGCGCAGACATTTCCTGCGGACCATTCACCGGCAAGCCAGCACGTTTAAGCAACGTGATGATACGTGCTGTCTCTTCCGGCCTGAACTGCCCCAGACGTTCAGAGGCACGGGCCGCCATGACCATTCCGGCAGCGACAGCTTCACCGTGAAGCCAGTTACCGTAGCCCATTTCGGCTTCGATCGCATGACCAAACGTATGCCCCAGATTCAGTAAAGCACGTAAGCCGGTTTCACGCTCATCTGCGGCAACGACTTCTGCTTTCAGCTCACAGCAACGGCGAATACAGTAGGCCATTGCCTGCCCATCGAGGCGCAGCAGCGCATCCATATTCTCTTCCAGCCAGGTGAAGAACTCACCGTCAAGAATAATGCCGTATTTGATCACTTCTGCAAGGCCGGACGCCAGTTCGCGCGCTGGCAAGGTTTGCAGACAGTCGAGATCCACCACCACCGATGCAGGCTGGTAGAACGCGCCAATCATGTTTTTGCCGAGCGGATGGTTAACCGCCGTTTTACCGCCCACAGAAGAATCGACCTGTGAGAGCAACGTGGTTGGAATTTGAATAAAGCGCACACCGCGCTGGTAGCTGGCGGCTGCAAAACCGGTCAGATCGCCCACAACGCCGCCGCCCAGGGCAAGCAGTGTTGTATCACGACCGTGCGGTTTTTGCAGAAGTGCGGTAAAGACGGTATCCAGTACCGTCAGGCTTTTGTACTGCTCGCCATCGGGCAGAATCACACTGTCGACCTTCACGCCCGCCTGCTCAAGCAGGTGGCGTACACGGTCGAGATAAAGCGGAGCCAGCGTCTCGTTGGTGACCAGCATCGCCTGATCACCCGCTTTCAGTGGTAAGAAGGAAGCTGGATCGTTAAACAAACCAGCCGCGATGGTGATAGGGTAACTACGTTCCCCGAGAGTAACTGTAATCCTCTCCATGACGCGACATCCACCTTAAATGCTTTTACCCGCAGGCGAGTGTATATAAAGCCAGAATCAGTTGATTTCCAGCATATGAATAATCTGGTTTGCAACCACTTTAGCGCTTTGATCGTCAGTACGAATGGTCACATCAGCAATCTCTTCGTACAGAGGATTGCGTTCATCGGCCAAAGCTTCCAGAACTTCACGTGGCGGTGTTTCAACCTGCAACAACGGGCGCTTTTTATCACGCTGCGTGCGTGCCAGCTGTTTTTCGATGGTCGTCTCAAGATAGACCACTACGCCACGGGCGGAGAGACGGTTGCGGGTTTCGCGAGATTTTACAGAGCCGCCGCCTGTTGCCAGCACAATGCCCTGTTTTTCCGTGAGTTCGTTGATCACTTTTTCTTCTCGGTCACGGAAACCTTCTTCGCCTTCTACGTCGAAGACCCAGCCCACATCCGCTCCGGTTCGTTTCTCAATCTCTTGATCAGAATCGTAAAATTCCATATTGAGTTGTTGAGCTAACTGACGCCCAATAGTGCTTTTGCCGGCACCCATAGGCCCAACCAGAAAGATATTGCGTTTCTCTGCCATTTTTTCGGTACTACTAAGACTATTCGTTAATGGTAATCCCCGCTGCGCAGACACCCGGCGTAGCAGGACATGAACTGAAACCTCATTTGCAATAGAGCGAGAGTCAGACGAAAAATTATCTCAATACTCCGGCTTGTTTGGCAACTGATTAAATCACCGTTCCCGGCGCATAAGGAAATAAGACGTAAGTCCAACTCAAATCGGTACTCCTTGTATGCTAATTCATGCCCCACGTCAAACATCTGCAACAAACTGAATGCAAAATCATTGCGGGGATCGTTACCCATTAATGAATACTGACCAGACGTGGCGTGATAAACACCACTAACTCGCGCCGTTCGTTATCTTTTCCGTCATGGCGGAACAACTGACCCAGCCACGGAATGTTGCCCAGCACGGGCACGCTGTCGCGTCCGGTTTTATTCTTTTGCGAAAAGATCCCGCCCAGCGCGAGCGTTTCCCCACTTTTTACCTCTACCTGCGTTTCGATCTCCTGCTTATCAATCGCCAGCGTTTCGCCGTCCGCCTGTTGCAGCACCTGGCCAGGCATATTTTCACTGATATGCAGCTTCAGTCGAACGCGGCCGCCCGGGAGCACCACCGGCGTGACCTCCATGCCTAATACCGCCTCTTTAAACTCAACGGAGGTCGCCCCGCTTTCGCCGCTGGAAACCTGATACGGGATTTCGCTGCCCTGCTTGATGCTGGCCGGCTGCATGTGTGACGCCAGTAGCCGCGGGCTGGCGATGATATCCACCTGCTGCTTTTGCTCAAGCGCCGACAACTCAAGATCCAGCATCCTGCCGTTGATGCGCCCGATATTAAACCCAACGTGTGTGGTTGCACTGGCCACCGACAGGTCAGCGCCCAACGTCGTGACCTGACCCACCTTACCGGCCTCCGTTGCGTCAGCGAGGTTCCATTTCACCCCCAGTTCACGCAGGCTTTTTTCACTAATGGTCACAATCTGCGCCGCCAGTTCTACCTGCTCGACGGGCAGATCCATCTGCGCTGCCCAGCGCTGGAGCATATCCACCACCGACTTGTTATCCCTGACCAGGAGACGGTTGGTGCGCTTGTCGACGGAGAGACTGCCTTTCGGGCTTAAGAGCTTTTCCGCCGCTTTTTGCAATTCGGCCGCATCCGCATAAGCAAACGGAATGCTGTGAGAGAGCAGCGGAGCGTCGAGCAGACGCTGGGCCCGCTCCTGCTCTTTACGCGTCTGTTGCTCCCGCTGCCAGGCCGCCGTATGCACATAAAAAATGCCGCCCTCTTCCCGCAATACCAGCCCGGCACTGTTCACTACCGTCTGAAGCGCCTGCCTCCAGGACACCCGCGTTAGATTCAGCGAAAGCGAACCGCTGACATCCGGCGACACCACCAGATTGCGATCCTCCTGCGCTACCATCGCCTGTAATACCTGCACCACCGGGACATCATCCACCAGCAGGGTGACCGGTTTTGGCGTCGCGGCCCACAGGGGCTGGCTGAGTGCCGCCAGTAACAGCCCTATCCATATCTTCACTTTTTTTCGTTCCTTCTCGCTGCCATGTCCATCGCTTCGGCTCGCACATCTCGCCGACATCAACGGTCAGTTGTTGTGTATCTATCGCACTCACCCGCCAGCCTGGCGGTAACCGCATCTGCGTTTTTACCCGGTGCCAGCGGTTCTGCCCGTCCTGCATAAGGCCGATATCCCTGCTGCCGCTGACTACTCCCTGATACCGCCACTGGCTGAGTTGCCCTGCTGCGCAACGCTCTTCCGGCGCGGAGAAGGGATCCCGCATCCCGGTCAGGAAAAGCGGAGAAAGCAGGATCAGCAAACGGGTTTTACTGCGCATGACCTATCTCCAGTTGCAGGCTAAGGCGTAGCTGTTTTCCCTGTGGGGTGATGGAAAACGCGCTCACCCGCACGTTCTCAAGCGCCAGCCGGGAAAAGAGCGCCGGAACTGCGCCCCACAAGGCATCCAGCGCCAGCTCTCCCCCACTCTGCTGCGGTTTCCAGTACACCAGCCTTGCGTCCTCACGCTGAAATGCCAGCGGAGAAAAGGGCTGCACCGGCTTCACTTGCGTAACCACAGGTCGCCGCCCGGCCTTTGGCCACAGCGAGGCGTTGATTCGCTTCGCACTGCTGGCCTGCGCCTGAATATCGGCGTAGCACAGAGCAGCGGGTCTGAGCAGCGCTCCCCAAATCGCAAACGCAACGATCCCCGACGCGATCAACCAGCAAAGGACGCGCCGGGAAGGACGTGCATCTGTCCAGCGTTGATACCAGATGCCCACTGGCTACCTCCGGCTATGCAGTTGAAAAGAGAACATCCATCGCCCCTGGCTATCCTGTTGCAGTTCGCCTGCCGGTCCGGGGTTAAACCCCGTCACCCTTTTCAGCGCATCGGTCATGGCGGAGAGCGTCGGGAGTGAGGTGGTATAGCCCGTCAGGATCAGCGAGGGTGGCTGATAACGCAGCGCCGTCAGCCACGCCTGCCGGGGCATTGCACTGGCAAGGGATTCAAGCGCGGGTTGCCATGCCACCGTCTCAGGCGGCTGCGAAGGGGGTTCCAGCCCCGCAGACTGCGGCTGACGGGCTTTCAATACCTTCTGCACCGCACGCGTTCCCGCCAGATCGCTCTGCAACGCCTGTGACGCGAGAGTCTGCGTCGCCCGAAGGCTGACGCCTCCCGCCAGCATCACCAACAATGAGGCGGTAAACAGCAGCCCCCAAAAACGCAGGCGCTGATTACGTTGCTGCCGACGCCAGGGTAAAAGATTGGGCATGCTCATTACGGCGCCTCGCTCATGGCCAGCGCCAGGGCGACGGTGTAATTAGCACCACATTCTGGCAACGGCGGCTGACACAGCGTCACCGCTTCCCACGGATCGCGGGCAGCATCAAACACGGCGATATCAGAAGGAGAAAGCGCAAGCAACGCCGCCAGCTCATTCACCGTCGCCGCTTCTGTGGTGTAGCGCCGCCCCCACTGGTGACGCATCGCCCACAGCCACTGGTCTTTATCCCTCCAGGCTACGCACCGGACGGGGGCAACAGCAGAGAGAAGATTAGCCAGCGCGCCGGCATCCGGGACGATTGCGGCCAGGCGCAAACGCAGCGCTTTCGCCAGCGACAACAGGGTATCGACCTCTCTGTTTTGCGCGGCGGTAACCTGAAAAGTGTTGCTGAACGTATCCTGCGCGTAGTCAAAGCAGAGCGTATCGGGAGGCATCTCCAGCTCACGCGCTAATGCGGCGCCTACCCAGGTGAGCTGTTCGCTGTCACGCAAGTTAACGGATGGACGGGGCAACGCGCGTTGCAGAACGCGCGTTGCCGGAAATGAGAGAAATACCCGATGCGAGTGCGGCAATGTTTTCCGCCAGCCACGTAATGCGTTAACCAGTTGTTCTGGCTTAAGTATTTTGCCTTCACCCATAACCCCGTCCGACAGCGGCACCGCCCACCAGCGCCGTAAACGCCAGCCGGCCCGCTCTCTGGTCAGCGCCACGGCAATCACCTTATCCTGTTGAATATGAACGCCTGTTTGCCACGTTTTAAAAGCCATGCTTCACGATCTCCTTATCGCCCGTCGGAGTGACGGCTATATCAATGAATCAGGCTTGCCTTTATACTACCGCGCGATTGTTTAGAAACTGCCCAGGCTAAACCAAATGGGAAATCTCCGGTGAAGTTCGTAAAGTATTTATTGATCCTTGCAGTCTGTTGCATTCTGCTGGGAGCAGGCTCGATTATTGGTTTGTACAAATATGTCGAGCCGCAACTCCCTGATGTCGCCACACTTCGTGATGTGCAGCTTCAGATCCCTATGCAGGTCTATAGCGCCGATGGTGAACTGATGGCGCAATACGGCGAGAAACGTCGTATCCCACTGACCTTAAATCAAATTCCACCCGTGATGGTGAAGGCTTTTATCGCCACCGAGGACAGCCGTTTTTACGAGCACCACGGTGTCGATCCGGTCGGTATTTTCCGTGCGGCAAGCGTGGCGCTGTTCTCCGGTCATGCCTCTCAGGGGGCAAGTACCATTACCCAGCAGCTGGCGCGTAACTTCTTCCTCAGCCCGGAAAAGACGCTGATACGTAAGATCAAAGAAGTGTTCCTCGCGATCCGCATTGAGCAACTGCTGAGCAAAGACGAGATCCTTGAGCTTTACCTCAACAAGATCTATCTGGGCTACCGCGCCTATGGTGTAGGGGCTGCGGCTCAGGTCTATTTCGGTAAGTCGATCGATCAGCTCACGCTGAGCGAAATGGCGACCATTGCCGGCCTGCCAAAAGCGCCATCAACGTTTAACCCGCTCTACTCGCTGGACCGCGCCACCGCGCGCCGTAACGTTGTGCTATCGCGTATGTTGAGCGAAGGCTACATCAGCCAGGATGAGTACGATCGGGCACGCAGCGATGTGATTGATGCCAATTACCATGCACCGGAAATTGCTTTCTCATCGCCGTATCTGACGGAAATGGTTCGCCAGGAGATGGTGCGCCGCTACGGCGACAAAGCATATGAAGACGGCTATCGCGTTTATACCACCGTGACCCGCAAGGTGCAGCAGGCTGCCCAGCAGGCGGTGCGTAATAACGTGATGGATTACGATATGCGTCACGGCTATCGCGGCCCGTCCAACGTGCTGTGGAGAGTGGGCGAAGGCGCATGGGACAGCAAAAAAATCACTGATTCCCTGAAAGCGCTGCCGACCTATGGCCCGCTGCGTCCGGCGGTGGTCACCCAGGCCGATCCGCAGGAAGCGGTGGCGATGATGGCCGATGGTACATCCGTTTCGCTGCGTATGGAGGGTATCCGCTGGGCGCGTCCGTACCGTTCTGACACCCTTCAGGGGCCTACTCCACGTAAAGTGACGGATGTGGTACAAACCGGACAACAAATCTGGGTGCGTCAGGTAGGCGATGCCTGGTGGCTGGCACAGGTGCCGGACGTCAACTCTGCCCTGGTCTCCATCAATCCGCAGAACGGTGCCGTGATGGCGCTGGTTGGCGGGTTCGATTTCAACCAGAGCAAATTTAACCGCGCAACCCAGGCGCTGCGTCAGGTCGGTTCGAACATCAAACCGTTCCTGTATACCGCGGCGATGGACAAGGGGCTAACGCTCGCCAGCATTCTCAACGACGTGCCAATCTCCCGATGGGATGCCGGTGCGGGCTCTGACTGGCAGCCGAAGAACTCTCCGGCGCAATACGCTGGCCCTATCCGTCTGCGTCAGGGCCTTGGCCAGTCGAAGAACGTGGTCATGGTTCGCGCGATGCGTGCGATGGGCGTTGATTATGCGGCAGAGTATCTGCAACGCTTCGGCTTCCCGGCGCAAAACATCGTTCATACCGAATCTTTGGCGCTCGGCTCCGCGTCCTTCACGCCGCTCCAGGTCGCACGTGGCTACTCGGTAATGGCAAACGGCGGCTTCCTGGTCGATCCGTATTTCATCAGCAAAATCGAGAACGATCAGGGCGGCGTACTGTTTGAAGCGAAGCCGAAAATTGCCTGCCCTGAATGCGATATTCCGGTGATTTACGGCGACACGCCAAAATCCAATGTCCTTGAAAACAAGGATATGGAAGATGTTGCCATCTCTCAGGAACGTCAGAATCTGGCGGTGCCGCAGCCTCAGCTGGAACAGGCCAATCAGGCGCTGGTCGCCCAGAGTGGCGCGCAGGAGTATGCTCCACACGTGATCAGCACGCCGCTGTCGTTCCTGATTAAGAGCGCGCTGAACACCAACATCTTTGGCGAACCGGGCTGGCAAGGCACCGGCTGGCGAGCGGGCCGCGATTTGCAGCGCCGCGACATCGGCGGCAAAACAGGCACAACCAACAGCTCAAAAGATGCCTGGTTCTCAGGTTATGGCCCGGGCGTTGTCACCTCGGTCTGGATTGGTTTTGACGATCACCGCCGCACTCTGGGGCGCACAACCGCTTCTGGCGCGATTAAAGATCAGATTTCCGGTTACGAGGGCGGGGCTAAGAGTGCGCAACCGGCCTGGGATGCTTACATGAAGGCCGCTCTCGAGGGCGTGCCGGAGCAGCCGCTAACGCCTCCGCCGGGCATTGTCACGATCAATATTGACCGCAGCACCGGACAGCTCGCGAATGGCGGCAACAGCCGTGCCGAGTATTTCATCGAGGGTACGCAGCCAACCACGCAGGCGGTGCATGAGGTGGGTACCGAAATCATTGATAACGGCGAAACGCACGAGCTCTTCTGACGCCAACAAAAAAGCCGGGCGGTGGCGACGCCTGACCCGGCCTACAGCGTAATGCAAAACGGCAACCTTCGGTTGCCGTTTTTAATGGTGGCGCTACAAACGCCCCTGCCCCTTCAGCCACTCCCGCACCAGGAACAGTGCGCTCACGTTGCGTGCCTCGTTAAAGTCAGGATCTTCCAGCAAATCCATCAGATGAGCCAGCGGCCAGCGAACCTGCGGCAGCGGTTCCGGCTCGTCTCCTTCCAGCGATTCAGGATAGAGATCTTCCGCGACAACAATGTTCATTTTGCTGGAGAAATAGGACGGCGCCATGCTCAGCTTTTTCAGGAACGTCAGCTCTTTCGCGCCAAAGCCGACCTCTTCTTTCAGCTCCCGGTTTGCCGCTTCAAACACCGTTTCGCCCGGATCGATCAGTCCTTTGGAGAAGCCCAGCTCGTAGGATTCTGTGCCCACGGCGTATTCACGAATGAGGATCAGGTGCTCGTCGACGATAGGCACTATCATCACCGCTTCACGCGAGGAGGGGCGCATACGCTCATAAACACGACGCACACCGTTGCTGAACTCCAGATCCACACTTTCAACATTAAACAGACGCGATTTTGCGACGGTTTCAACATTCAGAATGGTGGGCTTTTGTAAGGGTTTGGTCATCTTGACGGGTCTTTGCTGGGTGAACTGGCTTTATTGTGCGATACGCCGCACGGTTTCGGCAATGTCAATTGCTCTTTATTTACATTTATGCAACGTAACTGTAGGCAATTCTCATTTCAAAACAAATGTCAAGAGGTTGAAAAGTTTCCAGGAATTTGCTGATATCGCGCCGGAACAGGCTTTGTTATCATTACCGGTCACTGGGATGCGCGTCAACATGCTCAAGTTAGACTCCATACTTGCCGATAGCCGACCACAGAATCTCATTCATTGTACAAAAGGTGCGACTGACAACACCTGTAAGAAGATAAGTAAGATGGGGAAAGCATGAGCACCATTTTGATTTTTCTCGCTGCTGTGCTGGCCTGCGCGTCGATTGCGGTGTGGGTATTCAGGCGCCGCGTACATCGCCGTTATCGGCTGCCCTTTTTGAACGCGTTTGCCGGGGCAAACACGCGCAAGCTTTCGCCAGAGGAACGCAGCACCGTTGAGCAGTATCTCGACACGCTGAACCGATCCCGGCTTTCGCCTGGCCCTACCGGCGCCAGCACCGCCCCCGTATCGCTCAACCTGAACGCCCAAAGCGACACCGTTCTGTGCGTAACGCGCTCTATTACCCGCTACGGCATCACAACCGACGATCCCAACAAATGGCGTTACTATCTCGACTCTGTTGAAGTGCACCTGCCTCCCTTCTGGGAGCAGTATATCAACGACGAAAACAGCGTCGAGCTCATCCATACCGATACGCTGCCGCTGGTTATCTCCCTTAATGGTCATACTCTGAGCGAATATGTTCAGGAAGCGCCACGCTTTGCGCTGGAACGCGCAAGCGGAACGCAGGCCTCTATTCGTGGTGAAGAGACAGAGCAGATTGAACTGCTCAACATCCGCCAGGAAACGCATGAAGAGTACGTCCTGAGCCGCCCGGATGGCATTCGCGAAGCGGTGCTGATTGTCGTCTCGTTCCTGCTCTTTTTCATCTGCCTGCTGACGCCGGACGTGTTTGTTCCGTGGCTCGCGGGTGGCGCAGTACTGCTTCTGGCCGCCGGGCTGTGGGGCATATTTGCCCCGCCGGCAAAAACGTCATTACGCGAAATTCACTGCCTGCGCGGAACCCCAAAACGCTGGGGACTGTTCGGCGAGAACGATCAGGAACATATCAACAATATCTCGCTCGGGATCATCGATCTTATCTATCCGCGCCACTGGCAGCCGTGGATTGCGCAGGACCTGGGCCACAAAACGGATATTGATATCTATCTCGACCGCCACGTTGTACGCCAGGGACGTTACTTATCCCTGCACGACGAAGTAAAAAACTTCCCGCTTCAGCACTGGCTTCGCAGCGCGGTGATTGCCGGTGGCGCCGCGTTAATCTTCCTCATGCTGCTGCTTTTCGTGCCGCTGGATATGCCGATTAAATTTACCCTGTCATGGATCAAAGGGGCGCAAACCGTGGAAGCCACCAGCGTACAGCAGCTCGAAGAAGCGGGTGTACGCGTGGGGGATACGTTGCGGCTGAAAGGCACCGGGATGTGTAATATCCACTCACCGGGCGCCTGGAACACGCGCCAGAACTCGCCGTTCGCGCCGTTCGACTGCTCTCAGATCATCTGGAATGACGCCTCTCCGCTGCCGCTTCCGGAATCGGATGTGGTCAATAAGGCCACCGCGCTCACCCAGACGATTAATCGCCAGCTCCATCCAAAACCGGATGATGATTCTCGCGTCAGCCCTGCCCTGCGTTCGGCCATTCAGAAGTCCGGCATGGTGCTGCTGGATGACTTTGGCGAAATCGTCCTGAAAACAGAAGATCTCTGCTCAGCTCAGGATGACTGTATCCGGCTGAAGAACGCGCTGGTCAACCTCGGCAACAGCAAAGACTGGGACGCGCTGGTGAAACGCGCCGAAGCGGGACGCCTCGATGGTGTGAATGTGCTTTTGCGTCCGGTCAGCGCCGAGTCGCTGGATAACCTGGTGGCGACCTCTACCGCCCCCTTCGTGATGCGTGAAACCACCCGTGCCGCCCAGGCGCTTAACAGCCCGGCGCCGGGTGGTTTTGTGATTGCCAGCGATGAAGGCAGCGACCTGGTGGATCAACCCTATCCGCAGGTTTCGCTGTATGACTATCCTGCCCAGGAGCAGTGGAGCGAATTCCAGCGTCTGGCGCAGATGCTGATGCAGACGCCATTCAGCGCGGAAGGGATCGTCACCACCCTCTTTACCGATGCCAACGGCACGCGTCATATTGGCCTGCACCGTATGCCGGATAGCGCTGGCCTGTGGCGCTATGTAGGGACATCCCTGCTGCTGATTGCGATGCTGGCGTGTATTATCTGGAACGGTTATCAGGCCGTACGCCGCTATCAGCGCTCCCGCACGCGACTGGCAGAAATCCAGGCCTACTACGAAAATTGCCTAAACCCGAAACTGATCTCCTCTTCTGAGAGCCTGATCGGATAACGTCTCTGCGCGACAAGTTGTGCTACCCTGTCGCGCACGTTTCTTCTGGCTGGAGTTCCCCCTTATGCATCTTAATATCGACTGGCAGGCGGTCGATACCGTCCTGCTTGATATGGACGGCACGCTGCTTGATCTCGCCTTTGATAACTATTTCTGGCAAAAGCTGGTTCCGGAAACGTACGGTGAACAGCAGGGGATCTCCCCGGCGGAAGCGCAGGAATTCATTCGTTCGCAATATAGCGCGGTGCAGCATACGCTAAACTGGTACTGTCTTGACTACTGGAGCGAGCGACTCGGTCTGGATATTTGCGCCATGACCACCGCCCAGGGCGCACGCGCCGTTCTGCGCGAAGATACGGTCCCGTTCCTGGACGCGCTGAAAGCCTGCGGTAAGCGCCGTATTTTGCTGACAAATGCGCATCCCCATAACCTGGCCGTGAAGCTGGAACATACCGGTCTTGCTTCGCACCTTGATTTATTGCTTTCCACCCACACATTTGGTTATCCGAAAGAGGATCAGCGGTTGTGGCATGCCGTGGTGGAAGAGACCGGTTTACAGCCGGAACGCACGCTGTTCATTGACGACAGCGAGCCGATTCTGGATTCTGCGGCCGCATTTGGCATTCGCTATTGTCTGGGCGTGACCAATCCTGATTCCGGCCTGGCTGAAAAAAGCTATCTGCGACATCCGGGGCTGAACGACTATCGCCGGATGATCCCCTCACTCACCGTGAAGGAGACGCCATGAAAGAAAAACCCTCTGATGGGGTAAGACTGGATAAATGGCTGTGGGCCGCCCGTTTTTACAAAACGCGCGCCCTTGCCCGAGAAATGGTTGACGGCGGAAAGGTGCATTACAACGGTCAGCGCAGCAAACCGAGCAAGCTGGTTGAACTGAATGCCACGTTAACGCTTCGCCAGGGCAACGATGAGAAAACGGTGGTGGTGAAAGCCATTACCGAACAGCGGCGGCCCGCAACCGAAGCCGTTTTGCTGTATGAAGAGACGGCCGAAAGCATAGAGAAGCGCGAGAAAACCGCGCTGGCGCGCAAAATGAACGCGCTGACTATGCCTCACCCGGACCGGCGACCGGATAAAAAAGAGCGCCGCGATCTGATGAAATTTAAACACGGTGAGAGCGAGTAACCCTCACCTGCATGAGAGATGAAAATGGCCCAACACGACCAATTACACCGCTATCTGTTTGAACAATTCGCCGTGCGCGGCGAGCTGGTCACCGTATCCGAAACCTGGAAACAGATTCTGGAAAACCACAACTACCCGCTGCCGGTAAAAACCCTGTTGGGCGAACTGCTGGTTGCCACCAGCCTGCTGACCGCCACGCTGAAGTTTGCTGGCGATATTACCGTCCAGTTGCAGGGCGATGGCCCAATGTCGCTGGCGGTGATCAACGGCAATAACCAGCAGCAGATGCGCGGCGTGGCGCGCGTTCAGGGCGATATCCCTGAAAATGCGGATCTGAAAACGCTGGTCGGTAACGGCTACCTGGTCATCACGATTTCGCCTGAAGAGGGGGAACGCTATCAGGGCGTTGTCGGTCTGGAAGGCGATACGCTTGCCGCCTGCCTGGAAGATTATTTCATGCGTTCCGAACAGCTGCCAACCCGTCTGTTCATCCGCACCGGTGAAGTGGATGGTCAGCCTGCTGCCGGCGGTATGCTGCTTCAGGTTCTGCCTGCGCAGGATGCGCAGACCAATGATTTCGAACATCTGGCAACGCTGACGGAAACCATCAAAGCGGAAGAGCTGTTCACCCTGTCGGCGACCGACGTGCTGTGGCGTCTCTACCACGAAGAAGAAGTGACGGTTTACGATCCGCAGGCGGTGGAATTTAAGTGCACCTGCTCCCGCGAGCGTTGTGCTGGCGCCCTGAAAACGCTGCCGGATGAAGAGATCGACAGCATCATGGCGGAAGACGGTGAAATCGATATGCACTGTGACTACTGCGGTACGCACTACGTGTTCAATTCGATGGATATCGCGGAGATCCGCAATAACGCCTCTCCGGCGGATCCGCAGGTTCACTAAGCTCTGAGCCTGTTGCCCGGCGGCGCTACGCTTGCACGGGCCTACAATGAATTGTGCAATTTTTTGATATGATTGCTAATTGTAGGCCGGGTAAGCGTAGCGCCACCCGGCAAGAAAGAGCACTAACGCCGCTGCGCATTATTGTAACTGTCGTAGCTCATATCGACACGCTCCCCAAAAATCTCAATATCCGCCCAGGGCTTCACGACAGATTTCACTTTCCTCTGCCTTAATGCGCGGTCAAGTTCTTCTCTGGTCAATGCCTCCGGCATTTTCCACGCGTCCCCGGCGATCCTCCAGCCCGTGTTGGTTTGTGTGTAAGCCACGATCGTGCGATCGGTAAATTGAAATAGCACGGCTTCAGGCTTGCCGTCGCCGTTAAGATCCAGCGGCATGAGTAAACAGTTACTCTGGGCGCTATCGCAGCTCTCAAAGCGATACTGATTGCTGAGCATGGCTTGCCACAATGCCTTATCAGGACGAGCCATTCCCGGTGCGAGCTGGACCTGTTTTTCCAGCATCGCGGCGGTCATCTTACCTGCTCCGCCAGCGTTCCTGGAGAGAAGACCATTTATTTCACGCTGGCGTTTTGGATTAGAGATAAACTGCGGATCGTTTTGCAGCGTGAGCATCGCCTCCCGCCCCTTTCGTCCAGCGTTACTGAGCATATACAGGCTGACTTGATCCGCAGTTATTCTGCCGTCCTGATAGCGGGCCATATGGCTTGCAACGCTTATTCGCCACGGATCCAGCACGGGGGTATGGATCAACGCCAGGAAGATGAGGGAAAGCAGCCCGGTCGTCGGGATGACGTACGCATGGATCTTCTGCGGCTCACGGCGCTGAATCAGAACGCTGGCGCAAAAACCGACCGCCCAGACCAGCGCCACGATGGTTATCAATACCCCGTACAGACGCTCGGGTGACCAGCCGTATTGCGAAATGCGTAGCCACAGCGCCCACCCCGCCAGAACCGGATACGCGGGTACGATAGCCACAGCAAGGCGAATCATCCCTCGCAGCGGGGCATAGTAAGGCAGCGTTTGACGCTGTGGATGCCACACTATCGTCACCAGGAATAACAGCAGCAGCGCTAAGGTGGTCAGCAAGCCCGCGGCGGATATTCTGGCTGAAATGGATTCAAAGCCGACAAAAGGCAACGCGCCAATAAAGAGCAGCGCCAGCGCCGCCATCAGGGGAAGCAGACCGGTGGCGATGAGGGTCAGCAGATTTTGCAGGGCAAGGATTAACCTTACCTGCATGCGCGTGAGCACGGCCGCACTGGCTGAAACCACGCCAATCGCCACTGAAATAAACCCGTCAGAATGAAAGAAAAGCCGATCAAAAAAGCCGATGCCGATAAGTTCGAAAAGCTCGGCCCAGAGGAAAAGCACCAGCCAGAAGAGACCATTCGAAACAAAAATAATGAGAAGTGTCAGCGCGTTATGCCAGTTTCGTTGATAAAAGTCACTGTAGAACGAGGTAGTCGGGACGGGATCCAGACGCCGCTGAAGCCATGGCAACACGAACAGCGTCATCAGCAGCAGATGAAAGCCGAAAACGAGCATCTCATCTCTGAGATTCCAGCTTTCGAGTCCTGCAACGCTCCACTTAAACCAGCCGCCCATACCCGCGACTGCCGCGCCGATCATCCCGAGTGACAGCCACAAAAATGGCTTTCTGAATGACGTCATGGCAAGAGACAACGTGGTTGTCATTACCACGGTGGCAGGTACTACACACATCAGCCACAGCGTATCCGATGGCAATTTTGCGTACTCGATATACCACGTAATTACATAGCAAATTACGCCCTGTAGAGCCCCCGCTAGCACGACGGCTACGCGCGTTGAAGGAGATAACGTCTCACGGTTTTCCATTTCTCATCCCTTGTTCATGAAAAAACTATTGTCTCATCAAGGCAAAACTCTGGCCCCCACCTCAAACTCTGAAAATAGCTGGCCCAAGAGACCTGAATCGTTTTCCCAATGTAACTCTTACGTAATTTTCTTTCATGTATGCGATTACATTCACATTCTTCTGGATAAATTCACCAGAGATTAACCTTTTAAGAACATTTTCCCCAACCAAAAAGCGATTCCTGCGATAATCTGCCCGCCCTGTGACTGGAGTCGCAGCGTTTTCCGTTAGTAAGGGTTTTGACCAGATACGTAAATCTATGAGCCCCGTCGCGGTTAACATCCCCAGAAAAACCCTACAATTTCAGGCAGTACATATTGGCTAAGGAGCAGTGATATGCGTGTTAATGGTTTAACCCCGCAAGATCTCAAGGCTTATGGTATTCACGACGTCCAGGAAGTGGTCTACAACCCCGATTACGATACGCTGTATCAGGAAGAGCTCAATCCGGCACTGGAAGGATACGAGCGAGGTGTGTTGACGAATCTTGGTGCTATCGCCGTCGATACCGGTATTTTTACCGGCCGTTCGCCGAAAGATAAATACATCGTCCGAGATGATACCACCCGCGATACGCTGTGGTGGGCCGATAAAGGCAAAGGGAAGAACGATAACAAACCGCTCTCTCCTGAAACCTGGCAGCATCTGAAAGGGCTCGTCACCCATCAGCTTTCCGGCAAGCGTCTGTTCATCGTCGATGCTTTCTGCGGCGCTAACGCCGACACCCGTCTCTCCGTTCGGTTTATCACTGAAGTGGCCTGGCAGGCGCATTTCGTGAAGAACATGTTCATTCGTCCGACCGATGAAGAACTGCAAAACTTCACCCCTGACTTTATCGTGATGAACGGCGCGAAATGCACCAACCCGCAGTGGAAAGAGCAGGGTCTGAACTCCGAAAACTTCATCGCCTTCAACCTGACCGAGCGTATCCAGCTGATCGGCGGTACCTGGTACGGCGGCGAAATGAAGAAAGGGATGTTCTCGGTCATGAACTACCTGCTGCCGCTGCGCGGTATCGCCTCCATGCACTGCTCGGCGAACGTCGGTGAAAAAGGTGACGTGGCGGTGTTCTTCGGCCTTTCCGGCACCGGTAAAACGACGCTGTCCACCGATCCAAAACGTCGTCTGATTGGCGACGACGAGCACGGCTGGGACGACGACGGTGTGTTTAACTTTGAAGGCGGCTGCTACGCGAAAACCATTCGCCTGTCTGAAGAGGCAGAGCCGGATATCTACCACGCGATTCGCCGCGATGCGCTGCTGGAAAACGTCACCGTGCGTGCCGATGGCTCTGTCGACTTCGACGATGCGTCCAAAACCGAAAACACCCGCGTGTCTTACCCGATTTACCACATCGACAACATCGTGAAGCCGGTGTCGAAGGCGGGCCACGCCACGAAGGTGATTTTTCTGACCGCGGATGCGTTCGGCGTGCTGCCACCGGTTTCCCGCCTGACCGCCAGCCAGACGCAGTACCATTTCCTCTCCGGCTTTACCGCTAAGCTGGCGGGTACCGAGCGCGGTGTGACCGAGCCAACCCCAACCTTCTCCGCCTGCTTCGGCGCAGCGTTCCTGTCGCTACACCCAACGCAGTATGCGGAAGTGCTGGTGAAACGCATGCAGGCGTCCGGCGCCCAGGCCTATCTGGTGAACACCGGCTGGAACGGTACCGGCAAGCGTATCTCCATCAAAGATACCCGCGCCATCATCGACGCGATTCTGGATGGTTCATTGGATAACGCCGAGACCTTTACGCTGCCGATGTTCAATCTGGCGATCCCAACAGAGCTGCCTGGCGTGGATACGCGTATCCTCGATCCGCGTAACACCTACGGTTCACCGGAACAGTGGCGTGAGAAGGCAGAATCGCTGGCGAAACTGTTTATCGAAAACTTCGAGAAGTATACCGACACCCCGGCGGGTGCTGCGCTGGTGAGTGCGGGACCAAGGTAAAAGCAAAAAGGCAACGAAAGTTGCCTTTTTTAATGTTTTCTCCCTCTCCCCGTGGGAGAGGGCCGGGGTGAGGGCATCAGGCCCCACCCTTTTTTAACTCTCTTTCACCTGCCCCCGTAAAACCGGCACCGGTAACCATGCGCGAATGCTCAAACCCCCCCGTTCGCTGGTGCCAATTTCCAGCAGTCCGTTATGGTTATCAACAATACGCTGCACAATCGCCAGGCCTAAGCCGGTTCCGCTGGTGCTGCGCGCGCTGTCGCCGCGCACAAACGGCTGGAACAGGTGCTTACGCTGCTCAGGCTTGATGCCCGGGCCATCGTCTTCCACCTGGAACCAGGCGCGGTTGAGTTCCGTACCGCTGCTGACTTTGATCCAACCGTTGCCGTAGCGCGCCGCGTTGACCACCATATTCGCCACCGCGCGTTTTATGGAGAGCGGGTGCATACGTGCCTGAATCTCACCCGCCTGAAGGTCGGTCGCAATTTCACGTTCGTAGCCGCTTTCGGCAGCAACAACTTCGCCCAGAACCGCGTTCAGATCCGCCATCTCCATCGGCATCTCCTGCCCGGTACGCAGGTAGTCGATAAACTGCTCGATGATGGCGTTACACTCTTCGATATCCTTGTTGATGGACTCTGCAAGATAACCATCCTGCTCGCCCATCATCTCTGTTGCCAGCCGGATACGTGTCAGCGGGGTGCGAAGGTCATGGCTAACCCCCGCCATCAGCAGCGTACGGTCGTCAGCCAGCTGTTTAACGCCTGCCGCCATGTGGTTAAAAGCACGCGTTACCGAGCGCACTTCCGATGCGCCATACTCGCGCAGCGGCGGTGGGATAATACCTTTACCAACCTGCAATGCCGCATGCTCCAGGTCGACCAGCGGTCGGTTCTGGATACGAATAAACAGCCATGCGCCGCCGATAGCCAGCAGCATGATCGCCAGGGTGTATCGGAACAGCGGTGAGAAGTCGCCCTGATGAATCTCGGTGAGCGGAACACGCACCCAGATGTTGGGTGACAGCCAGGTTTTCAGCCAGACAACCGGCGAGCTTTTATTGACCTCAACGCGCACTTCCGTCGGGCCGCCAAGCTGCTGCGCCATCTGCTGGCTAAGGAATTCATAGTGCTGCGCCCAGCGCAGGCCGGCATCTTCCGCCGCTTCGTTCGAGTAGAGAGAAATGCCCAACTCACGGTAGATTTCCCGACGGAATGCCGGGGGAACAACCAACTGCGTGCCGTCCTCCAGTTGCAGTTTGTCGGTCATCAGCATACGCACTTCGTATGCCAGCACCTTATTAAACTGCTGAAGGCTCGGCAGGATCGCAAAGTTCAGCACCACCAGGTAGGTCGTCACCAGGCTGACAAACAGCAGGGTGACGATCAATAACAGCGTGCGGGCAAACGAACTTCGCGGCGAGAAGCGCATTCGCCTCATGCTTTAGAGCCGTCCGGGACAAACACGTAGCCCAGACCCCACACGGTCTGAATATAACGAGGATGCGCCGGATCTTCTTCCACCATGCGGCGCAGACGAGAGATCTGCACGTCGATAGAACGTTCCATTGCGGAGTATTCACGGCCGCGCGCCAGGTTCATCAGCTTGTCACGTGAAAGCGGTTCACGCGGGTGGCTGACCAGCGCTTTCAGTACCGCAAACTCGCCGCTGGTGAGCGGCATTGGCTCATCTTCACGGAACATTTCACGGGTGCCGAGGTTCAGCTTGAACTTACCGAATGCAATGACGGCCTCTTCCTGAGACGGCGCGCCCGGCAGCTCGTTCGCCTGACGACGCAGCACGGCGCGAATACGCGCCAGCAGTTCACGCGGGTTGAACGGCTTAGGAATGTAGTCATCAGCGCCAATCTCAAGGCCGACGATACGGTCAACTTCTTCACCCTTCGCCGTCACCATGATGATTGGCATCGGGTTGCTCTGGCTACGCAGACGACGGCAAATAGAGAGCCCATCTTCGCCAGGCAGCATCAGGTCCAACACCATCAGGTGGAAGGATTCACGCGTCAGCAGACGATCCATCTGTTCCGCGTTCGCGACGCTACGAACCTGGAAGCCCTGCTCGGTCAGATAACGTTCCAGCAGCGCACGCAGGCGCATGTCGTCATCTACGACCAGAATTTTGTAGTTCTCTTGCATTGTGTGTACTCCCAAAGGTTCGGATAAGCCTGGAACAGCGTATTCTAAAAAAGTGCACGGGTTCGACCAGCAAATTCTGGTATAAATTCTAGACGAAATTGTTACAAAGCATATTTAACAGCAGCTTATCTGTTCATTTCATCACATAAATCATTATTAATCTTGTCTGTTACACTGTGCGCTACGTATTGTGCGCAAAGACAGTTAACCGGCATTAAAGGCAGCACCATGAAAACGCCTCTGATCACCCGCGAAGGGTACGAGAAACTCAAAAAAGAGATGGATTACCTGTGGCGCGAAGAGCGTCCGGAAGTGACCAAAAAAGTCACCTGGGCCGCAAGTCTGGGCGACCGCAGCGAGAATGCGGACTATCAGTACAATAAAAAGCGACTGCGCGAAATCGATCGCCGGGTACGCTACCTGACGAAGTGCCTCGAGAATCTCAAAATTGTCGATTACTCCCCGCAGCAGGAAGGTAAAGTGTTTTTCGGCGCGTGGGTCGAAATTGAAAACGACAACGGCGACACCCTGCGTTTTCGTATCGTCGGCTATGATGAAATTTTCGGTCGTAAGGATTACATTTCTATCGATTCACCCATGGCCCGCGCCCTGCTGAAAAAAGAGGTGGGCGATTTAGCCGTTGTCCAGACGCCCGCGGGTGAAGCAAGCTGGTACGTCAACGAAATCGAGTATGTTAAATAGTCCGAGAGCGCCCTCCCCGGCTGGCATTTTTTGGTGTCAGCCCGTATAACTATCCCCCTGATTTTCGATCCACAAGATGAACTGACCATGATGAAAGAGTCGCTCTGCCGCATTATTGCGGGTGATATTCAGGCCAGAGCCGAACAGGTAGAAGCTGCCGTTCGTCTGCTTGATGAAGGGAACACCGTGCCGTTTATTGCACGTTATCGTAAAGAAGTCACCGGCGGTCTGGATGACACGCAGCTGCGTAACCTTGAGACCCGTCTGGGCTATCTGCGCGAGCTGGAAGACCGACGTCAGGCGATCCTCAAATCTATCGGCGAGCAGGGCAAGCTGACCAGTGACCTGGAAAAAGCCATTAACGGTACCCTGAGCAAAACCGAACTTGAAGATCTCTATCTGCCGTACAAACCGAAGCGCCGCACGCGCGGGCAGATTGCGATCGAAGCCGGCCTTGAGCCGCTGGCCGACCTGCTGTGGAACGAGCCGTCTCACGATCCGGAAACCGAAGCCGCCAGATTTATCGACGCCGAAAAAGGCGTAGCGGACACCAAAGCCGCGCTGGACGGCGCTCGCTACATTCTGATGGAGCGCTTCGCCGAAGACGCGGCGCTGCTGGCCAAAGTGCGTGATTACCTGTGGAAGAACGCCGATATCGTCTCCACCGTGGTGTCCGGCAAAGAGGACGAAGGCGCGAAATTCCGCGACTACTTCGATCACCACGAACCCATTTCTACCGCGCCGTCTCACCGCGCGCTGGCGATGTTCCGCGGTCGTAACGAAGGCGTGCTGCAGCTCTCCCTGAATGCCGATCCGCAGTTTGACGAGCCGCCTAAAGAGAGCCACTGTGAGCAGATCATTATGGATCACCTCGGTCTGCGCCTGAACAACGCCCCGGCGGACAGCTGGCGCAAAGGCGTGGTGAGCTGGACCTGGCGCATCAAGGTGCTCATGCACCTCGAAACCGAGCTGATGGGCACCGTGCGCGAGCGCGCCGAAGACGAAGCGATCAACGTCTTCGCCCGTAACCTGCACGACCTGCTGATGGCTGCGCCGGCTGGCCTGCGCGCCACCATGGGTCTCGATCCGGGTCTGCGCACCGGCGTGAAGGTGGCCGTGGTTGACGGCACCGGCAAGCTGGTTGCCACCGACACCATTTACCCGCACACCGGTCAGGCAGCGAAAGCGGCTGTCGTGGTCGCCGCGCTGTGCGAGAAGTACAACGTTGAGCTGGTTGCCATCGGTAACGGTACGGCGTCCCGCGAAACCGAACGTTTCTATCTCGACGTGCAGAAGCAGTTCCCGAAAGTGACGGCGCAGAAAGTGATCGTCAGCGAAGCGGGGGCATCTGTCTATTCCGCCTCTGAGCTGGCAGCGCAGGAGTTCCCGGAACTGGACGTTTCCCTGCGCGGTGCGGTCTCTATCGCCCGTCGTTTGCAGGATCCGCTGGCGGAGCTGGTGAAAATTGACCCGAAATCCATCGGCGTGGGCCAGTATCAGCACGACGTGAGCCAGACGCAACTGGCGCGCAAGCTGGATGCGGTGGTGGAAGACTGCGTTAACGCCGTCGGCGTGGACCTGAACACCGCTTCCGTTCCGCTGCTGACCCGCGTAGCAGGCCTGACCCGTATGATGGCGCAGAATATCGTCGCCTGGCGTGATGAGAACGGTCAGTTCCAGAACCGCCAGCAGCTGCTGAAGGTGAGCCGTCTGGGGCCGAAAGTTTTTGAGCAGTGCGCGGGCTTCCTGCGCATCAACCACGGCGATAACCCGCTGGATGCCTCTACCGTTCACCCGGAAGCCTATCCGGTTGTCGAGCGTATCCTGGCCGCCACCCAGCAGGCGCTGAAAGACCTGATGGGCGACAGCAGCGCGCTGCGTAACCTGAAAGCGGTGGATTTTACCGACGAACAGTTCGGCGTGCCGACGGTCACTGACATCATCAAAGAGCTGGAAAAACCGGGCCGCGATCCGCGTCCTGAGTTTAAAACCGCGACCTTTGCTGACGGCGTGGAAACCATGAACGACCTGCTGCCGGGCATGGTGCTGGAAGGGGCGGTAACCAACGTCACCAACTTTGGCGCGTTTGTGGATATCGGCGTGCATCAGGACGGTCTGGTGCATATCTCTTCCCTCGCCGACAAGTTCGTTGAAGATCCGCACACCGTGGTCAAAGCGGGCGACATCGTGAAGGTGAAAGTGCTGGAAGTGGATCTTCAGCGTAAGCGTATCGCCCTGACCATGCGTCTGGACGAGCAGCCGGGCGACACTAACGCGCGCCGTGGCGGTAATGGCGGTGGCCGTGAACAGCAGCGTCCGGCAGCGAAAGCCGCGAAGCCACGCGGACGTGACGCACAGCCAGCAGGCAACAGCGCGATGATGGATGCTCTGGCAGCGGCGATGGGTAAGAAACGCTAATCCTGTAAATGCCCCTCACCCTAACCCTCTCCCCAAAGGGGAGAGGGAACTTGAACACCCTCGCCCTTTTGGGGAGAGGGCCGGGGTGAGGGGAAAAATTATATCGTAAAATATGAAACCGATTGCATATCCATATTTAAACCGCTATTTATCACTCCATTAACAAATACGCTTTTTATTCCTTCCCGGGTATTCCCGCAAATATTGAGCAAGGTCAAGCAGACCGCAAATTAATACGATTAACAACATCCCGTCACATTTTTATTATTGCTGATAAAAACTATTCTCATTATCATCGCAGTGTTGATTATTTAACCTCTCGTGGAATCAGGCGCTATGCAATTCACTCCAGAAAGTGCGTGGAAAATTATCGGTTTTACCCGTGAGATAAGCCCGGCCTATCGGCAGAAGCTACTGTCACTGGGCATGCTACCCGGCTCATCATTCCAGGTGGTGCGCGTGGCGCCGTTGGGCGATCCTGTTCATATCGAAACCCGACGCGTTAATCTGGTTCTGCGTAAAAAAGACCTCGCATTAATTGAAGTTGAATCTTTATCCCGTTAACAAGCCAGCGGTTTCAGTGAGTCTAAAACAATGAAAAAATTAACTATTGGCTTAATTGGCAATCCTAATTCCGGCAAGACAACCTTATTTAATCAGTTAACCGGCGCACGCCAGCGTGTGGGAAATTGGGCAGGCGTAACGGTTGAACGCAAAGAAGGCCTGTTCACCACGACAGATAATCAGGTCACGCTGGTTGATTTACCGGGGACCTATTCACTCACCACAATTTCATCTCAGACCTCTCTCGATGAGCAAATTGCCTGCCACTATATTCTGAGCGGCGACGCGGATCTGCTCATCAATGTGGTGGATGCCTCCAATCTCGAACGAAATCTGTACCTCACGCTACAGCTGCTGGAGCTGGGGATCCCCTGCATCGTAGCGCTTAACATGCTCGACATCGCCGAGAAGCAAAAGCTGCGCATCGACGTCGACGCCCTCTCCGCCCGTCTGGGCTGCCCGGTGGTCCCGCTGGTTTCTACCCGCGCGCGCGGCATTGACGCCCTGAAGCTGGCAATTGACCGCCACACGGGCAATGCCGACGTCGAACTGGTGCACTACGCCCAGCCGCTGCTGCGCGAGGCCGGGCAGCTGGCGCAGGAGATGGACAACGCCATGCCCGCCAGACAGCGCCTGTGGCTTGGCTTGCAAATGCTGGAAGGCGATATCTACAGCCGCGCCTACGCAGGCGATGCGGCGGATAAACTGAGCGTTGCACAGGCTCGCCTGAGCGACGAGCTCGACGACCCGGCCCTGCATATTGCGGATGCGCGCTATCAGGCCATCGCCGCTATCTGTGACGTGGTCAGTAATGCATTAACCGCTGAACCCAGCCGCTTCACCGCCGCCGTGGATAAGATTGTGCTCAACCGCTTCCTCGGTTTGCCAATCTTTTTACTGGTGATGTACGTAATGTTCCTGCTCGCTATAAACATCGGCGGTGCATTACAACCCATCTTTGATGGCGGCTCTGTCGCTATCTTCGTGCACGGTATTCAGTGGCTGGGCTACACCCTCCACTTCCCGGAATGGTTGACCATCTTCCTTGCGCAGGGGATCGGCGGCGGGATCAACACCGTCCTGCCGCTGGTGCCGCAGATCGGCATGATGTACCTGTTCCTCTCCTTCCTTGAAGATTCCGGTTACATGGCACGCGCCGCCTTCGTGATGGACCGCCTGATGCAGGCGCTGGGGCTGCCGGGGAAATCCTTCGTGCCGCTGATTGTCGGTTTTGGCTGTAACGTGCCGTCAGTCATGGGCGCGCGTACGCTGGACGCACCGCGCGAACGCCTGATGACCATCATGATGGCGCCGTTCATGTCCTGCGGCGCACGTCTGGCGATCTTCGCGGTCTTTGCCGCGGCGTTCTTTGGTCAGGAAGGGGCGCTGGCCGTCTTCTCCCTGTATGTGCTGGGTATCGTGATGGCTATTCTCACCGGCCTGATGTTGAAGCACACCATCATGCGTGGCGAAGCGTCGCCGTTCGTGATGGAACTGCCGGTTTATCACGTTCCGCATCTGAAAAGCCTGATTATTCAAACCTGGCAGCGCCTGAAGGGCTTTGTTCTGCGCGCCGGTAAGGTGATTGTAGTGGTCAGCATTTTCCTGAGCGCCCTGAACAGCTTCACCCTGAGCGGCCAGGCAGCGGACAACATTAATGACTCTGCCCTTGCCTCCGTCAGCCGGATCATTACGCCGGTCTTCAAACCGATTGGCGTACAGGAAGACAACTGGCAGGCAACCGTGGGCCTGTTCACCGGCGCGATGGCAAAAGAGGTGGTTGTCGGCACCCTGAACACGCTCTACACCGCGGAAAACATCCAGGAAGAGGAGTTCAACCCGGCAGAGTTCAGCCTCGGTGACGAACTTCTGGGTGCAGTAGAAGAGACCTGGCAGAGCCTGAAAGACACCTTCAGCCTGAGCGTGCTGGCGAACCCGATTGAAGCCAGCAAAGGCGACGGCGTAATGGCGACCGGAGCAATGGGTGTGATGGGCCAGAAATTTGGCAGCGCGTCGGCGGCCTACAGCTACCTGATCTTCGTCCTGCTCTATATTCCGTGCATCTCGGTCATGGGCGCCATTGCCCGTGAGTCCAGCCGCGGCTGGATGGGCTTCTCCATTCTGTGGGGGCTGAACATTGCCTACTCGCTGGCGACCGTGTTTTATCAAACCGTCAATTACAGCCAGCATCCGCGCTACAGCCTGGTCTGTATCCTCGCGGTGATCCTGTTTAACGTGATGGTGATTGGCCTGCTGCGCCGGGCACGTAGCCGCGTTGACGTTAACCTGCTGGCAACGCGCAAAACCCCAACGACCTGCTGTAGTAGCCCTGCGGGCGACTGTCACTGAGGGGAAAAAAGATGGCATCGTTGATTCAGGTCCGTGACTTACTGGCGTTACAGGGACGAATGGAGGCGAAGCAGCTCAGCCTCAGCCTGCATACGCCGCAGCCGATGATCGATGCCATGCTGGAAAGGCTGGAGGCGATGGGGAAAGCCGTGCGCATTCAGGAAGAGCCGGACAGTTGTCTGTCCGGCAGTTGTAAAAGTTGTCCGGAAGGTAAAGCCTGCCTCAGGGAGTGGTGGACGCTTCGCTGATAAAACCGGTCAGCGCTGAACAAAACTCAGCAGGATGAGAGATGAACGGCGCATGTGCCGCTTTGGCAACCACCATTGATTCACTCTCCGGCCACAGCGCATCCAGCAGCGGAACAACCTTGCGCGGGACCAGTCCATCCAGATAGCCATAAATACGCAGATGCGGCACCGTCAGTGACGCCAGCGGCTCACGCAGATCGGCCGTTTTCAGGATCTCCAGTCCACCGTTCAGCACCTCAACCTCCGGCATCGGCAGGGAAAGCACCGTCTGCTTCAGCATCCGCGCGTCCTGACGGGCGGTTTCAGTTCCCATCGTCTGCAACGCCAGGAAACGCTCCACCGTCCGCTGGAAATCTTCGCTCAACTGGTGCTGGAACCCGGCCAGCACCTCAGGTTTGATGCCCGGCCACGCCTCGCGGGCGCTGAAACAGGGTGATGAGGCAACGGTGATCAGCGCCTGGACCCGCTCAGGATGGCGCAGCGCAATCTGGCTTGCCACCAGCCCGCCCAGGCTCCAGCCGAGCCAGACGGCTTTTTGCGGCGCCGCTTCCAGAACCTGCTCCGCCATGTCCTCGAGCGTCATCGCGCCGTAGCCGTGGCTACGGCCATACCCCGGCAGATCCACCAGGTGTACCGTAAATTGCGAGGCCAGTTCCTCACTTATGCAACGCCACACTTCGGCGTTCAGTCCCCATCCGTGCAGCAGCACAAGATGACAATTTCCCGTCCCAACGGTCTGCCACCACAGCGTCTTCATCAGTTAACGTTCTCTTTTTTCACATGGAGATTGCGTATGCTAACAGTGCCCGGCTTGTGCTGGCTATGCCGAATGCCACTTGCGCTGAGCGCGTGGGGCGTCTGTTCCGTTTGCACGGGAGCGCTGGGTTACCTGAAGGGCTGTCCGCAATGCGGCTTGCCTGCCGTAAGCCAGACGCTCCCCTGTGGTCGATGCCTGAAAAAAGCGCCGCCGTGGAGCGCGCTGGTGGCAGTGGATGATTACGTTTTGCCGCTGAGTCGTCTGGTTCATCAGTTTAAGTTTTCCAGCCAGTTCGCGCTGGCGCAGCCACTGGCACGCCTGTTATTACTGGCGGTATTGCAGGCGCGAAGAACGCGTGGGCTACCGTCGGTCGACACGCTCGTGAACGTGCCACTCTTTCAGCGTCGGCACTGGCGGCGGGGATACAATCAGAGCGACCTGCTGTGCCGTCCGCTCGCCCGCTGGCTGGGTTGCCGGTACCCCGCCTCTGCGCTGAAACGTATTCATGCCACTGCCGTTCAGCACCGGCTCAACGCCCGGTCGCGCAAAAGAAACCTGAAAAACGCCTTTCGCCTTGAATTGCCGGTCAACGGTCTCCATATCGCGATTGTGGATGATGTCGTCACCACGGGCAGTACCGTGGCTGAACTTTCCCGACTGCTTTTGCAAAGCGGCGCCGCGTCAGTTCAGGTATGGTGTCTGTGCCGTACCTTGTAGCCCTTCTTCAATGGGCGTATGATTATACCCAGGTAATTTAGTCAACTATTAGGCCAAAGCTATGATCCGTATTTCCGATTCTGCACAAGCGCACTTTGCCAAACTGCTGGCAAATCAGGAAGAAGGGACGCAGATCCGCGTGTTTGTGATCAATCCAGGCACTCCGAATGCAGAATGTGGTGTCTCTTATTGTCCTCCGGATGCTGTGGAAGCAACTGACACTGCCCTTAAATTTGAACAGCTCACCGCATACGTTGATGAGCTGAGCGCGCCGTATCTTGAAGATGCGGAGATTGATTTCGTCACCGACCAGCTGGGTTCTCAGCTGACGCTGAAGGCGCCAAACGCGAAGATGCGTAAAGTCTCTGACGATGCCCCGCTGATGGAGCGTGTGGAATATCTGCTGCAATCGCAGATCAACCCGCAGCTGGCCGGCCACGGTGGACGTGTTTCCCTGATGGAAATCACCGAAGATGGTCTGGCGATCCTGCAATTCGGCGGCGGCTGTAACGGCTGCTCCATGGTCGATGTAACCCTGAAAGAAGGGATCGAGAAGCAGCTGCTGAACGAATTCCCGGAACTGAAAGGCGTGCGCGATCTGACCGAACACCAGCGCGGCGAGCACTCTTACTACTAATTCAGTGCCCGTCTGTATTGCCCGGTGGCGCTGCGCTTACCGGGCCTGCTTTTTCTTGCCTCCCCCTCTATATGTTGACCTGCGTCTCATAATTCAAATTTTGCCTCCCTGGGTGATTCTCAATCACGCCATGTTACCCGTATCATTCCCATGGGCACTCAACACCCTTATAACAGCCGACTAAACTTATCGTTTTCGCAGGCATCAGTATGAGTGCCGTTAATACTCTGTTCCCAGTTGGGACAACCGGAATTTGTCGTTGAAACAATGACGTTACCCATAACAATTCAAAGGCCAGGTCAATCATGCCATTAGTCATCGTCGCTATCGGTGTTGTGTTATTACTGCTCTTGATGATCCGCTTCAAAATGAACGGATTTATCGCTCTGGTTCTGGTGGCACTTGCAGTCGGTCTGATGCAGGGAATGCCGCTGGTTAAAGTTATCAGCTCCATTAAAGCCGGTGTCGGCGGTACGCTCGGCAGCCTGGCGCTGATCATGGGCTTCGGCGCCATGCTCGGTAAAATGCTCGCGGACTGCGGTGGCGCGCAGCGTATTGCCACTACCCTTATCGATAAATTTGGCAAGCAGCACATCCAGTGGGCGGTGGTGTTAACCGGTTTTACCGTCGGTTTCGCACTGTTCTATGAAGTGGGCTTCGTCCTGATGCTGCCGCTGGTGTTCACCATCGCCGCTGCCGCCAACATCCCGCTGCTGTTCGTGGGCGTGCCGATGGCTGCGGCGCTGTCCGTCACCCACGGCTTCCTGCCGCCGCATCCGGGTCCAACGGCTATCGCCACCATCTTCCATGCCGACATGGGTAAAACCCTGCTGTTCGGTACGATTCTGGCGATCCCAACGGTTATCCTGGCCGGTCCTGTTTATGCGCGCTTCCTGAAAGGCATTGATAAGCCCATCCCGGAAGGCCTGTACAGCGCCAAAACCTTCACAGATGCAGAGATGCCTGGCTTTGGCGTCAGCGTCTGGACCTCTCTGGTGCCGGTGATCCTGATGGCAATGCGTGCCGTAGCAGAGATGGTTCTGCCGAAAGGTCACGCGTTCCTGTCCGTTGCGGAGTTCCTGGGCGACCCGGTGATGGCAACACTGATTGCGGTCCTGATCGCCATGTTCACCTTCGGTCTTAACCGTGGTCGTTCCATGGATCAGATCAACGACACGCTGACCTCTTCCATCAAAATCATTGCCATGATGCTGCTGATCATCGGCGGTGGCGGCGCGTTTAAGCAGGTGCTGGTCGACAGTGGCGTGGATAAATACATTGCTGCCATGATGCATGAAACCAACGTATCGCCGCTCCTGATGGCATGGTCTATTGCCGCGGTGCTGCGTATCGCGCTGGGCTCTGCAACCGTTGCGGCGATTACCGCGGGTGGTATCGTTGCGCCGCTGATTGCGACCACGGGCGTAAGCCCTGAGCTGATGGTTATCGCGGTCGGTTCGGGCAGCGTGATTTTCTCCCACGTGAACGATCCGGGCTTCTGGCTGTTCAAGGAGTACTTCAACCTGACCATCGGTGAAACCATCAAGTCCTGGTCCGCGCTGGAAACCATTATTTCGGTGTGCGGTCTGGTCGGGGTGCTGCTGTTGAATATGGTGGTCTGATGCCCTAAGTCGGGTGGCGGCTACGCCTTACCCGACCTACATGAGCACGACCTGATAATAAAAAACCCGCCACTGGCGGGTTTTTTATTATTTCTTCGCGGCTGCTTTTCGCCGTTTATCCAAATCCTTAATCAGCCTGTTCACCCCGTCATCGGCGAACATCGCTTCAAGCGTAGTGGACAGCTTGCGACGCCAGTTTTTGTACTGATAGCTGGTGCCGGGAATGTTTACCGGCTCCGCCATATCAATCCAGTCTTCCGGTTGCAGACCGAGCAACGCGCTGTTACTGTCGGCAATATAGCGCTGTAAGCCCCGGTTAAGCGTTGGCGTCATCGACATCAGCGACGCCTTATGCCCGGCGCGCTTTGGCAGACAGCCATGCTTATGCAGCGCATCCAGCAGCCCCTGTTTCGCCAGCTCGCGATCCTGATACAACCCACGCAGAACCTCTTCATCCGGGTAGAGACCCAGCGTTTTGCCGAGCGTCAGGTCGCCGCTTTCCCAGTAGCCTCTGAGCGTAGGAAGATCATGCGTCGTCGCGACTGCCATTGACTGTTCAGGGTACGCTTTCGGCGCGCGGAAGGTTTTCTCATGGTCGTTTTCAAAATAGAGCACTTTGTAGGAGTAAACCCCGCTGTCGCGGAGCTTGCTGACAATCTCAACCGGCACGGTACCGAGATCTTCGCCAATCACCATGCACTGATGACGTTTACTCTCCAGCGCGAGGATTGAGAGCAGATCGTCCACCGGATACTGCACGTACGCCCCGTGATCGGCCGTTTCACCGTACGGGATCCACCACAGACGCAGCACAGACATGACATGGTCGATACGCAACGCGCCGCAGTTCTGCATGTTAGCGCGCAGCAGATCGATAAACGGCTCGTAGGCACGCGCCGCCATCACGTGCGGATCCATCGGCGGCAAGCCCCAGTTCTGACCAAGCGGGCCCAGAATATCCGGCGGCGCACCGACGGAGGCTTTCAGACAGTAAAGTTCACGGTCACACCAGGTCTCCGCCCCGCCTTCCGCCACGCCGACGGCCAGATCGCGATACAGACCGATCGGCATGTTATAGCCCTGGCTCACCTGCCAGCAGGCAGCAAACTGGCTGTACGCCAGCCACTGCAACCAGAGATAGAAATCCACCTCGTCGGCATGCGTCTCACAAAACGCCTTCACTTCCGGGGTATCCACGGACTGATACGCTTCCGGCCACACCGGCCAGCCCCAGCGCATCTCATCCTCCTGGACCTGATACGCATGCAGCGCATCAAACGCCGCCTGCCAGTAAAGGCTCTCGCCTTCCTGCATCACAAACTGGCGGAAGGCTGCCATCTGCTCGTCGTCACGCTTCGCAAAGCCCTTCCAGGCCAGACGCAGCGCCGCCATTTTCAGCGCGGTCACGGAGGCATAATCGACCCAGTCCGCATCGCGGGCCTGTTTCAGCATCTGTTGGGTGGTGTCCAGCTTCCACCACGCCTGCGCCTCTTTGCTGTTTTTGAAATCGTCTAACGCGTTAACGTCGATGTAGATCACGTTCAGCCAGCGGCGGGAAGACGGGCTGTACGGGCTCGCGCTTTCCGGATCCGCCGGATAGAGGGCGTGGATCGGGTTGAGGCCGATAAATGCCCCGCCGCGCTCACCAACAGATGCCAGCATCTTTTTCAGGTCGCCAAAATCGCCAATGCCCCAGTTGCTGTCTGAACGCAAGGTGTAAAGCTGCACACAGGCGCCCCACAGCTTTTTGCCTTCGAGTAGCGCCTGCGGCTCATAGCAGCGCTTCGGCGCGACGATCACCCGACAGTGGAAGCGGCTGTCATTCTGGGTGAGCGTCAGGCTGTGATAGCCCTCCGGCAGCTTCGCCGGAAGGGTGAGGGTTTTACCGCCGGTGGCATGGCCTTTATGCTGATGCCCCTCTTCGGTGGTGAGCAGCCAGCTGAACTCGCCGCGTCCTTCCACCGCCAGCGGCATCTTTTTGCCCGCGGTAAAGACCTTCACGTTCGGCACCGGCGCTCCCGACGCTTTCGCGTCGGTTTTGTGCATGGCATCCAGCAAACGTCTTTTGGTGTCCGCACCAATAGACTGCGGTTTGCCGTGCGCATTGATGTAACTGAGGCTAATTCCCGCCGCCTGCGCGGCACTGTCCAGACGTTTACTCTCCATCGCGCTTCCTTAGCGTTTTGCCTGCCAGATACGAGCCTGATAATCACGGATTGAGCGGTCAGAGCTGAACATACCGCAGCGCGCGGTGTTCAGGATACACGCGCGGGTCCAGGCATCCTGGTCGCGATACAGCACGTCGACCTGCTTCTGCGCTTCAACGTAAGCGGTGAAGTCCGCCATCACCAGGTACGGGTCGCCGCCCTGTTTGTCCATGCTGTGCAGCATCTGGTCAAACGCGTGCTTGTCGCCGTCGCTGTACTTTCCGCTTTCCAGCTCTTTCAACACTGCATCCAGCACTTTGTCTTTTTTACGCCATTTCACCGGGTCGTACCCTTTGGCTTTGATGGCTTTCACTTCTTCAACAGTATGGCCGAAGATAAAGATGTTCTCTTCACCGACCTTCTCGGCGATTTCAACGTTCGCACCGTCCAGCGTGCCGACGGTCAGCGCGCCGTTCAGGGCCAGCTTCATGTTGCCGGTGCCGGACGCTTCTTTACCGGCGGTAGAGATCTGCTCGGAAATATCCGCCGCCGGGATCAGCATTTCAGCCGCAGAGACGCAGTAGTCCGGCAGGAACACCACCTTCAGCTTGTCGCCCACTTTCGGATCGTTGTTGATCGCCGCCGCCACTTTATTAATGGCAAGGATAATGTTTTTCGCCAGGTAGTAGCCCGGCGCCGCTTTCGCACCGAACAGGAACACGCGCGGGACGCGGTCGGCCTGAGGGTTCTCGCGGATCTCTTTGTACAGCGCCAGAATGTGCAGCAGGTTCAGGTGCTGACGTTTGTACTCGTGCAGGCGTTTGATCTGGATATCGAAAATCGCATTTGGGTTAATTTCAATTCCGGTACGCATTTTCACGAACTCGGCCAGACGTACCTTGTTCTCCAGCTTAATGGCGCGGTACTGCTCGCGGAACTTCGCGTCGTCAGCGTATTTTTCCAGGTTGATGAGCTGGTCCAGATCGTTGGCCCACTCTTTCTTCAGGGTCTTGTCCAGCAGGCCGGCCAGCAGCGGGTTGCACTGTTTGATCCAGCGACGCGGCGTAATGCCGTTGGTCACGTTGTGGAATTTGGTCGGCCACAGCTGGTGGTATTCCGGGAAGAGGTCTTTCACCACCAGATCCGAGTGCAGCGCGGCCACGCCGTTCACCGCAAAGCCGCTTACCACGCACATGTTCGCCATGCGCACCTGTTTGTTGTGTACCACGGCCAGCTTCGCCCAAACGGCCTTATCGCCCGGCCAGGTTTTCTCCACCAGCGTTTTGAACTGGTCGTTAATCTTATTGATGATCTGCATATGGCGCGGCAGCAGCGTTTTCACCAGCTTCTCATCCCAGCACTCCAGCGCTTCCGGCATCAGGGTGTGGTTGGTGTAGGCGAAGGTGCGGCTGGTGATGGCCCAGGCGTCGTCCCAGCTCAGCTGATGCTCGTCGATCAGCACGCGCAGAAGTTCCGGGATGGCAATGGTTGGGTGCGTGTCGTTGAGCTGAATAACTTCGAAGTCCGGCAGCTGCGCCAGCTTGCGGCCCGCCAGGTGGTGGCGGCGCAGAATGTCCGCCACGGAGCAGGCGCACTGGAAGTATTGCTGCATCAGGCGCAGCTTTTTACCCGCCAGATGGTTGTCGTTCGGGTAGAGCACTTTGGTCAGCTTCTCGGCGTCGATACCCTGCTGCTCGGCGCGCAGGAAATCACCGTCATTGAATTTAGTCAGGTTGAATGGATGCGCGTGCTTCGCCTGCCACAGACGCAGCGGCTGCGCCACGCCGTTACGGTAGCCGAGCACCGGCAGATCCCAGGCTTCACCGGTAATGGTGAACGCTGGTTCCCAGAGCCCCTGCTTCGTGACTTTTCCGCCAATCCCGACCTGCACATCCAGTTGTGCGTTGTGGCGGAACCACGGGTAAGTATTACGATGCCAGTCGTCCGGCGCTTCCATCTGGTGGCCGTCAACGAACGACTGGCGGAACAGACCGTACTGGTAGTTCAGACCATAGCCAATGGCCGACTGGCCCACGGTTGCCATGGAATCCAGGAAGCAGGCTGCCAGACGTCCCAGACCGCCGTTACCCAGCGCCGGATCAATCTCTTCTTCCAGCAGATCGGTCAGGTTGATGTCGTGTTCTTTCAGCACATCGCCGACGTCCTGATACCAGCCAAGGTTCAGCAGATTGTTACCCGTCAGACGGCCAATCAGGAACTCCATCGAAATGTAGTTGACGTGACGCTGGCCTTTCACAGGCTTCGTCGCGGGCTGAGCGTCCAGCTGCTCTGCGAGCGCCCCGCTCACCGCCTGCCACCACTGGTGAGGCGTCATCTCGTTTGCAGCATGAAGGCCAAAACGCTGCCACTGACGCGTCAGGGCAGCCTGGAATTGAGCTTTGTTGAAAGTAGGCTGTGACATAGGGAATCGGCATCCTGTAGAGAGAAAACACATTTGGCGCTAGTGTGCCTGGCTCATTGCGCCTCTTCCTCCTCCTGTCGGGGATTAGGCAGGGAGGAGTAGCGGGGATGAGCATAAAAGTGTGATCGAGGCCACTGTGTAAGTGTGCGCTTCGCTGAAAAAGCGATCCCGGAAGAGCGTCAAAGAAATGAAATGCAGTTTCGGAGGAAATTAATCATCGCTGAAATGATTACTTACGTAGAATAATATTTCTCACGTACAGCGGCTTTCCAGCAACACTATTAAGCCAGAGCAACTTTCCCCAAAGTTAATTAACTTCACCGTCATTATCTCTTTCTGAAACCAGTTTCAGCGCAACCGCGCGCCATGCAGACAAGCCAGTAACAGCGCGGCATCCAGCCATTTATGAAAAGTTCCACCAATGATGAGAATGTTTTGTGACAGAGTGCAAATTCAGAGCCTCCAAACCCAGACATAACTTGCAATAGTTCCTCTATTGGCCGAACTTATAGATATTAATTACGAAGCGCAAAAAAAATAAATTCTCTCGTTCCCCACAGTGAAGTGAAAACTATGTTGATTCCGTCCAAATTAAGTCGCCCGGTTCGTCTTGACCATACTGTGGTCCGCGAGCGCCTGCTGGCTAAACTTTCCGGTGCGCATAATTTCCGATTGGCGCTGGTTACGAGTCCTGCGGGTTATGGAAAAACAACGCTCATTTCGCAATGGGCGGCAGGTAAAAGCGATCTTGGCTGGTACTCCCTGGATGAAGGTGATAACCAGCAGGAGCGTTTTGCCAGCTATTTAATTGCCGCGATTCAGCAGGCAACCAACGGACACTGCGTCACCAGCGAGGTGATGGTGCAAAAGCGCCAGTACGCCAGCCTGTCCTCTCTGTTCTCCCAGCTGTTTATCGAACTGGCCGAATGGCATCGCCCGCTGTATGTGGTGATTGATGATTATCATCTGATCACCAACCCGGTTATTCACGAGTCGATGCGGTTCTTCCTGCGCCATCAGCCGGAAAACCTGACGCTGGTCGTCCTGTCGCGCAACCTTCCGCAGCTGGGCATTGCCAACCTACGGGTGCGCGATCAGCTACTGGAAATTGGCAGTCAGCAGCTGGCCTTTACCCATCAGGAAGCGAAACAGTTCTTTGACTGCCGTCTGACTTCTCCGATTGAGGCGTCGGAAAGCAGCCGCCTGTGTGATGACGTTGCAGGCTGGGCCACGGCGCTTCAGCTGATTGCCCTTTCCGCGCGGCAAAACAATAGCCCAACGCACCAGTCCGCGCGCCGCCTGGCGGGCATCAACGCCAGCCACCTGTCGGATTATCTGGTGGATGAGGTACTCAACAGCGTAGACCTCACTACCCGCCATTTCCTGCTGAAAAGCTCCCTGCTACGTTCGATGAACGATGCGCTGATTGTGCGCGTCACCGGTATTGAAAACGGGCAGCTTCAGCTCGAAGAGATTGAACGTCAGGGTTTGTTCCTGACGCGAATGGACGATCCCGGCGAATGGTTTAGCTACCATCCGCTGTTTGGCAGCTTCCTGCGCCAGCGTTGCCAGTGGGAGATGGCCGCAGAGCTGCCAGAAATTCACCGCGCCGCCGCCGAAAGCTGGATGGCGCAAGGTTTCCCGAGCGAGGCTATCCACCATGCGCTGGCCGCCGGAGATGCCGGTATGCTGCGCGATATTCTGCTCAACCACGCGTGGGGACTGTTCAACCACAGCGAACTGACGCTGCTGGAAGAGTCGTTAAAAGCGCTGCCGTGGGAGAGCCTGCTGGAGAATCCGCGTCTGGTGCTGCTCCAGGCCTGGCTGATGCAGAGCCAGCATCGCTACAGCGAAGTGAACACCCTGCTGGCGCGCGCCGAGCAGGAAATGGAAAGCGAGATGGATGCCACCCTGCACGGCGAATTTAACGCCCTGCGTGCGCAGGTGGCGATTAACGACGGCGACCCGGAAGAAGCCGAACGGCTGGCGATGGTCGCGCTGGATGAGCTGCCGCTGGCGAATTTCTACAGCCGTATTGTGGCCACCTCGGTACACGGCGAAGTGCTGCATTGTAAGGGCGACCTCACGCGTTCGCTTTCGCTCATGCAGCAAACCGAACAGATGGCCCGCCGCCACGATGTCTGGCATTACGCCCTCTGGAGCCTGATCCAGCAAAGCGAGATTTTATTTGCTCAGGGGTTCCTGCAGGCCGCCTGGGAAAACCAGGAGAAAGCGTTCCAGCTGATCCGTGAACAGCATCTGGAACAGCTGCCGATGCACGAGTTCCTGTTGCGTATTCGCGCTCAGCTGCTCTGGGCATGGTCGCGTCTGGATGAAGCAGAAAGCTGCGCCCGCCAGGGCCTGAATGTGCTTTCGAGCTTCCAGCCGCAGCAGCAACTCCAGTGCCTGGCCCTGCTGGTGCAGTGCTCGCTGGCACGCGGCGACCTGGATAATGCCCGCAACCACCTTAACCGCCTGGAAAACCTGCTCGGCAACGGGCAGTACCATAGCGACTGGGTCTCCAACGCCGATAAGGTCCGGGTGATTTACTGGCAGATGACCGGCGATAAAAAGTCCGCCGCCAACTGGCTGCGTCACACGCCTAAACCAGAATTTGCCAATAACCACTTCCTGCAAAGCCAGTGGCGCAATATTGCCCGCGTGCAGATCCTGCTGGGTGACTTCGAGCCTGCCGAAATCGTGCTGGAAGAGTTAAACGAAAACGCCCGTAGCCTGCGCCTGATGAGCGATTTAAACCGCAACCTGCTGCTGTTAAACCAGCTTTACTGGCAGGCGGGACGTAAAAACGATGCCCAGCGCGTGCTGCTGGAAGCGTTGCAGCTGGCGAACCGCACCGGGTTTATCAGCCACTTTGTGATTGAGGGCGAAGTGATGGCCCAGCAGTTGCGCCAGCTGATTCAGCTCAACACGCTGCCGGAACTCGATCAGCATCGCGCCCAGCGCATTCTGCGCGAGATCAACCAGCACCATCGCCACAAGTTTGCGCACTTCGATGAGAACTTTGTTGAACGTCTGCTGAACCATCCGGAAGTACCGGAGCTTATCCGCACCAGCCCGCTCACACAGCGTGAATGGCAGGTGCTGGGGCTGATCTATTCAGGCTACAGCAACGAGCAGATAGCCGGTGAGCTGGCGGTGGCGGCAACCACCATCAAAACGCACATTCGCAATCTGTATCAGAAGCTGGGCGTGGCGCACCGTCAGGACGCGGTGCAGCATGCGCAGCAGTTGTTGAAGATGATGGGGTACGGAGTTTAGTTTTGTGCGGCCTGATGCCCTCACCCCGGCCCTCTCCCACAGGGAGAGGGAGAACAATTTGTAGGTCGGGTAAGCGCAGCGCCACCCGACACCACCGCTAGCACAACTCCAGCTGCAAATTGTTATCCTTAATCACCTGCAACACGCCCGCCGGCGGCATCTCGTCGGTGTAGACCGCATTCACCATGCTAATGCTGCCCATGTTGACCATCGCATTGCGACCAAACTTGGAGTGATCCACCACCAGCATTACGTGGCGTGAGTTCTCAATAATCGCGCGCTTGGTGCGCACCTCGTGGTAATCAAACTCCAGCAGCGAGCCGTCGGTGTCGATGCCGCTGATCCCCAGAATGCCGAAGTCGAGGCGGAACTGAGAGATAAAATCGAGCGTCGCTTCGCCGATAATGCCCCCGTCGCGGCTGCGCAGTTCGCCGCCCGCGAGGATGATGCGAAAATCGTCTTTCTGCATCAACGTGTTGGCCACGTTCAGGTTGTTGGTCACCACGCGGAGGTTCTCATGGTTCAGCAGCGCATGGGCGACCGCTTCCGGCGTGGTGCCGATATCAATAAACAGCGTCGCGCCGTTCGGGATCTGGCTCGCCACTTTACGGGCGATACGCTCTTTCTCTGCCGTTTGCGTCGCCTTACGGTCATGCCATGAGGTGTTCACCGAGCTGGACGGCAGCGCCGCGCCGCCGTGATGGCGCAGAATACGGTTCTGATCGGCCAGGTCGTTGAGGTCACGACGGATGGTTTGCGGGCTGACGGCAAACTGCTCCACCAGCTCTTCAGTACTGACGTATCCCTGTTTTTTTACCAGTTCGATAATGGCGTCATGACGTTGTGTTTGTTTCATGAAATATCCCTGGGAATTATGTTCGTTTTCGCGCATGGAGCGTATCGGCCAGCGCCATCGCCAGCCCGACCGCCAGGCCGGTAACGTGCGCACCATTGGCGATAGACATACCAAACAGATCAAACCATCCGGCAATAAGCCATATTAACGCAAAGGTTATTAATCCACGTTGTAAATAGATGCCGCTTTCCGGGTCGCGCTCGCCTCTGAGCCAGGCGTAACCCATCAGGGCGTACACCACGCCGGATAACCCGCCAAACCACGGACCGCTGAATTTATGCTGCACATAGCCGCTTAACAGGGCGCTGATAAGGGTGATCACAATCAGCTTGCCGCTGCCGAGCCGCTTCTCCACCGCCCCGCCGAGATACCACCACCACAGCAGGTTAAAGAGGATATGCATCACCGAGAAGTGCATCAGCGCATGCGTGAAGTAGCGCCAGACGTCAAATTGCAGAGAGGGATCGTACGGCCATGCGAGGGCAATCATCACGCTCTGGTCGCCCACCACGCTCATAATAATGAAGACGATGATGCAGGCTGCCATCAAAAGCAGCGTAAACGGTCCTGCGCGCTCGCGGAGGGTGGCGAGAAACGGAAAACGTTGATAGTGCAGGCCACTGTCGGTCTGGCCGGATTGCCAGCTTGCTGCCAGATAACGCGGGTCGCCCGGGTTTTCCAGGAAACGCGCCAGCTCGGCGTTCACGCGCCCAGCCTGGCTTTCGTCTGCCAGCCAGACATCCGTCTGTGTATGCTGCTGAATAGTCAGGATAATGCCCTGCGTCGCCATATAGTCGACAAACGCCTGGGCGACGCGCGGGTTGCTAAAAGAGGTGATCATCAACATGGGCAGCGGTCGCTTATTTCCACACAAAAGGGGACAGTATAGCGGGATCAGCGCTCAAACGCGTATTCAACTTCTGCCGGGAAATGACGATGCCATGCATCGAAGCCGCCATCGACGCTGTATACCGCGTCGTAACCCTGCTGGAGCAGATACTGCGCCGCGCCTTTACTGCTGTTGCCGTGATAGCACATCACCATCACCGGCGTGTCGAAGTCGTTATCGCGCATAAACGCGCCCAGCGTGTCGTTGGTGAGATGGAACGCGCCCGGCGTGTGGCCCATCGCAAAGCTCTGCGGATCGCGGATATCCACCAGCACCGCGGTTTTCTGGTGCATCTTCTGATGGGCTTCTTCTACGTTAATACATTCAAACTGATCCATGGTGTTCTCTTTCTGTTGTTCTGGTTGGGTGCGCTCTGGTGCCCTCACCCCAGCCCTCTCCCACAGGGAGAGGGAGAAAAGTTAGTCGCACGATTTTACCCCGTAGTGTACGTCCTGGCGGCGGGTAAACGCCATTATGTTATCCATATCACTCTAAATTGTTTTTTTGATGTTACCAAAAGCGCGTTCCTTTGCTATTATGAGCGATATCGAACATTTTTGAGCTTTAACGAAAGTGCATGAGGGTGTTATGGAAACCAAAGATCTGATTGTGATAGGCGGGGGCATCAACGGTGCCGGTATTGCGGTTGATGCCGCAGGACGCGGTTTATCCGTGCTGATGCTGGAAGCTAACGATCTCGCCTGCGCGACGTCGTCCGCCAGCTCCAAGCTGATCCACGGAGGCCTGCGCTACCTGGAACACTACGAATTCCGCCTGGTCAGCGAAGCGCTGGCCGAACGCGAAGTGCTGCTGAAAATGGCTCCGCATCTGGCGATCCCGATGCGCTTCCGCCTGCCCCACCGCCCGCACCTGCGTCCGGCGTGGATGATCCGCATCGGCCTGTTCATGTACGATCATCTGGGTAAACGCACCAGCCTGCCGGGTTCGACCGGTTTGCGTTTTGGCTCAGAATCGGTCCTTAAGCCTGAAATCGTGCGCGGTTTCGAATATTCCGACTGCTGGGTGGACGATGCGCGTCTGGTGCTGGCTAACGCGCAGATGGTCGAGAAGAAAGGCGGCGAGGTGAAAACCCGTACCCGCGCGATCGCCGCGCGCCGCGAAAACGGCCTGTGGATCGTGGAAGCGGAAGACGTGGATACCGGCGAGAAGTTTAGCTGGAAAGCGCGCGGCCTGGTGAACGCCACCGGCCCGTGGGTGAAACAGTTCTTCGATGACGGTATGCACCTGCCTTCTCCGTACGGCATCCGCCTGATCAAGGGCAGCCACATTGTGGTGCCGCGCGTGCATACCCAGAAGCAGGCTTATATCCTGCAAAACGAAGACAAGCGCATCGTGTTTGTGATCCCGTGGATGGACGAGTTCTCCATCATCGGCACCACTGACGTGGAGTACAAGGGCGATCCGAAAAACGTTGAGATTGAAGAGAGCGAAGTCAGCTACCTGCTGAAAGTGTACAACGCACACTTTAAGAAACAGCTGGCGCGCGATGACGTGGTCTGGACCTACTCCGGCGTGCGTCCGCTGTGTGATGACGAGTCTGACTCACCGCAGGCCATCACCCGTGACTATACGCTTGATATTCATGACGTAGACGGTCAGGCGCCGCTGCTGTCGGTGTTTGGCGGTAAGCTCACCACCTACCGTAAACTGGCGGAGCATGCGCTGGAAAAACTGGCGCCGTATTACAAAGGCATCGGCCCGGCGTGGACGAAAGGCGCCGTGCTGCCTGGCGGCGATATCGGCAATAACCGCGACGATTACGCCGCGAAGCTGCGTCGCCGCTTCCCGTTCATTACCGAAGGAATGGCGCGCCACTACGCCCGCACCTACGGCAGCAATACCGAACTGTTCCTCGGCGACGCGAAAGAGATTGCCGATCTGGGCGAGCATTTTGGCCATGAGCTGTACGAAGCGGAACTGCGCTACCTGGTGGAACACGAGTGGGTGCGCCGTCTGGACGATGCCATCTGGCGTCGTACTAAAGAAGGGATGTGGCTGAATGCCGAGCAGCAGTCTCGCGTGGCGCAGTGGTTGCAACAACATGCGGGAAAGCGTGAATTGTCACTGGCGTCCTGAGGGTGACAAAAAATGCCCGGTGGCGCTGCGCTTACCGGGCCTACAGGATCGAGTAGGCCGGGTAAGGCGGAGCCGCCACCCGGCTTTGTTTTACAACCTCACCGGATCAATATGCCAGATATTCTCGGCATACTCTTTGATGGTCCTGTCTGACGAGAAGTATCCCATGTTGGCGATGTTATGCATCGCGGCGCTGGTCCACTTCTCCTGCTGACGGTACAGTTCGTCCACCTTATCCTGACAATCCACGTAGCTGCGGTAATCCGCCAGCACCTGATAATGATCGCCAAAGTTAATCAGCGAGTCCACCAGGTCACGATAGCGCCCAGGCTCCTCAGGGTTAAACACCCCGGTGGCGATTTGCGTCAGCACCTGGCGTAACTCTTCATCCTCTTCATAATACTCACGCGGCGAGTAGCCCTGCTTGCGCAGCGCCTCCACCTCTTCCGCCGTATTCCCGAAGATAAAGATATTCTCCGCGCCCACATGCTCCAGCATTTCGACATTTGCGCCGTCCAGCGTGCCGATGGTCAGCGCGCCGTTCAGGGCAAACTTCATGTTGCTGGTGCCGGATGCTTCCGTCCCCGCCGTGGAAATCTGCTCAGAGAGATCCGCCGCCGGAATAATCAGCTGCGCCAGGCTTACGCTGTAGTTCGGGATAAACACCACTTTCAGCTTGTCGCCAATGTCCGGATCCTGGTTCACTACCTTCGCCACATCGTTGATAAGATGAATGATGTGCTTCGCCATGTAGTACGCGGAGGCCGCCTTACCGGCAAAGATTTTCACGCGCGGCACCCACTCCGCTGTCGGGTCAGCCTTAATGCGGTTGTAGTGAGTGATGACGTGCAGGACGTTCATCAGCTGACGCTTGTACTCGTGGATACGCTTGATCTGCACGTCAAACAACGCTTTCGGGTTCGCCACCACGTTGAGGTGCATCGCCAGCCACACCGCCAGACGTTTCTTGTTCAGTAGCTTGGCTTCCCGCACGGCTTTGTTCACCGTCGGAAAATCAATGTGTTGCTCAAGCTCGCTCAGCTGGCTCAAATCGGTGCGCCAGGTGCGGCCGATATTTTCGTCCAGCACGTCAGACAGCGGCTGGTTCGCCAGCGCCAGCCAGCGGCGCGGGGTGACGCCGTTGGTCACGTTGCAGAAACGCGTCGGGAAGATCTTCGCAAAGTCCGCAAACAGGGATTGCACCATCAGGTTCGAATGCAGCTCTGAAACTCCGTTGACCTTATGGCTGATCACCACCGCCAGCCAGGCCATGCGTACGCGGCGACCATTGGATTCATCAATGATCGAGGCGCGGCTCAGCAGGCCGGTATCGTTCGGGTACTGCTCCTGCAAGGTCTTGAGGAAGTAGTCGTTGATCTCGAAGATGATTTGCAGGTGGCGCGGCAGAATTTTGCCGAGCATATCCACCGGCCACGTCTCCAGCGCTTCACTCATCAGCGTATGGTTGGTGTACGAGAACACCTGGCAGGTCACTTCAAACGCGTCATCCCAGCTGAACTTATGCTCGTCAATCAGCAGGCGCATCAGCTCAGGGATCGACAGCACCGGATGGGTATCGTTGAGGTGAATAGCGGTTTTTTCCGCCAGATTCGCATAGGTTTTGTGCAGCTGATAGTGACGGCTAAGGATATCCTGAATCGTTGCCGAGACGAGGAAATACTCCTGACGCAGACGCAGCTCGCGGCCCGAATAGGTCGAGTCATCCGGATACAGGACGCGGGACACGTTCTCAGAGTGGTTTTTATCTTCCACCGCCGCGAAGTAGTCGCCCTGATTGAATTTACCGAGGTTGATCTCGCTACTGGCCTGCGCGTTCCACAGACGCAGCGTGTTGGTCGCATCGGTGTCGTAGCCGGGGATAATCTGGTCATAGGCCACGGCGAGGATCTCTTCGGTTTCCACCCAGCGGGATTTTTTCCCTTCCTGCTGAATACGCCCGCCAAAACGCACCTTGTAGCGCGTGTTGTGGCGCTTGAACTCCCACGGGTTACCGTACTCCAGCCAGTAGTCCGGCGACTCTTTCTGACGCCCATCAACGATGTTCTGCTTGAACATGCCGTAGTCGTAGCGAATACCGTACCCGCGTCCCGGCAGCGCCAGCGTCGCCAGTGAATCGAGGAAGCAGGCGGCAAGACGCCCGAGACCACCGTTACCCAGCCCCGGGTCGTTCTCTTCGTCAATCAGCTCTTCTAAGTCCAGCCCCATCTCTTCCAGTGCGTTTTTGACGTCGTCATAAATCCCGAGCGATAACAGCGCATTGGAGAGGGTGCGACCAATCAAAAACTCCATCGACAGGTAATACACCTGTCGCGTCTCCTGCGAGAGCTGGGCGCGGTTGGAGCGCAGCCAGCGTTCGACCATACGGTCACGCACCGCAAACAGCGTGGCGTTCAGCCACTCATGTTTGTTGGCAATAACGGGATCTTTCCCAATGGTAAACATCAGCTTATAGGCGATGGAGTGTTTCAACGCCTCAACGCTGAGCGTGGGGGAAGAGTAGCTAAATGGAGCATTCATATCAGTAACTTCGCCTCGTTACATCAAGCGTTGATAAAGGTCGCGGTAGGACTGCGCCGCAACGTGCCAGCCAAAGTCCATGGACATCGCCTGACGTTGTACGTAACGCCACAGGGATGGACGGGACCACAAGACGAAAGCACGCCGGATCGCCCGAAGTAGCGACCAGGCATTACTGTCCTCGAAAACAAACCCGCTGGCGATACCATCCGCCAGGTTTTCCAGGGAGCTGTCAGACACCGTATCCGCCAGCCCGCCCGTGCGGCGTACCAGCGGCAGCGTGCCGTATTTCAGACCATAGAGCTGCGTCAGGCCGCAGGGCTCGAAACGGCTCGGCACCAGAATCACGTCTGCGCCGCCCATGATGCGGTGCGAGAACGCTTCGTGATAGCCAATCTGCACGCCCACCTGCCCCGGATGTTCCGCCGCGGCCGCGAGGAAACCTTCCTGCAATACCGGGTCGCCCGCGCCGAGCAGCGCAAGCTGCCCACCCTGCTCCAGTAATCCCGGCAGCGCTTCCAGCACCAGATCCAGCCCTTTCTGGCTGGTCAGGCGGCTGACCACCGCAAACAGCGGTACCTTGTCGTTGACCTTCAGCCCCATCGCAATCTGTAGCTGACGCTTGTTCTCCGCTTTGTCCTCCACGGAGTCGCGACCATAGCGCGCTGCCAGCAGGAGGTCCGTTTCCGGATTCCAGATCTGTTCATCCACGCCGTTCAGAATGCCCGACAGACGACCTTCACGGTGGCGCTGTTGCAGTAGCCCTTCCATACCGTAACCGAACTCCGGCTGGGTAATTTCCCGCGCGTAGGTTGGGCTGACCGCCGTGATGTGGTCGGCGTAGTACAGACCGGCCTTCAGGAACGAAATCTGTCCGTTAAACTCCAGTCCGTGCATGTTAAAGAACGACCATGGCAGATCGATGTCATTCATATGATGCGCGTAATACATGCCCTGATACGCCAGGTTGTGCACCGTAAACACCGATTTCGCCGGATGCCCTTTCGCCGCCAGATACGCAGGAGCCAGCCCCGCATGCCAGTCGTGCGCGTGCACCACGTTCGGACGCCAGAACGGATCCAGCCCGACGGCCATCTCCGCCCCCACCCAGCCGAGCAGGGCAAAGCGCAGCACGTTATCGGTATAGGCGTACAGGTTGGTATCGTGATACGGGCTGCCGGGTCGGTCGTATAAATGCGGCGCATCAATCAGGTAAATCCCTACGCCATTGTAATGTCCAAACAGCAGGGTGATACGTCCCGCGAAGGTCTCGCGGCGGGTAACAACCTTCGCATCGGGAATACCACGCCGGATATCCGGAAAAGCGGGTAACAACACGCGGGTATCCACCCCTCCGGCAATTTGCGCCGCCGGTAATGCACCAAGAACATCCGCCAGTCCGCCCGTTTTTAACAACGGGAACATCTCAGAACATACGTGTAAAACCTGCATCATCGCTCCTGTTTGATTTGCAGCTTCCGCAACATTTCCCGTGTTACTAACACGATCCCCTCTTCCGATCGGTAGAAACGACGTGCATCTTCTTCCGCGTTTTCCCCAATCACCATCCCTTCGGGAATGACGCAGGCACGGTCGATAACGCAGCGACGCAGACGACATGAGCGCCCTACCCAGACATCCGGCAGCAGGACTGCCGAATCGATATTACAGAATGAGTTTATACGCACGCGCGGGAACAGCACGGACTGCACCACCACCGAACCGGAGATAATGCACCCGCCAGAGACCAGCGAGTTCAGCGTCATACCGTGGCTGCCGGAGCGATCCTGGACGAACTTCGCCGGCGGCAGCGATTCCATATGGGTGCGAATCGGCCAGTTCTGGTCGTACATATCTAGCTCAGGCGTCACGGACGCCAGATCGAGGTTGGCTTTCCAGTACGCTTCCAGCGTGCCGACGTCGCGCCAGTAAGGTTCCGCATTCGGATCGGACTGCACGCAGGACAATGGGAAAGGATGTGCATACGCCATGCCAGCTTTGGTAATTTTCGGGATGATGTCTTTACCGAAGTCGTGGCTGGAGTTTTCGTCTTTGTCGTCTTCTTCCAGCAGTTCATAAAGATAATCGGCATCAAAGACATAGATCCCCATGCTGGCGAGCGATTTGGTGTCGTCTCCCGGCATGGTTGGCGGATTCGCCGGTTTTTCGACAAAGTCGATAATCTTGTCGTCGCCATCTACATGCATCACGCCAAACGCGGTTGCTTCTGCAACAGGCACCGGCAGACACGCCACGGTGCAGCGCGCACCTTTTTCGACGTGGTCGATCAGCATGTGGGAGTAATCTTGCTTGTAGATGTGGTCCCCGGCGAGGATAACGATGTATTCCGCGTTGTAGCGGCGAATGATGTCGAGGTTCTGGGTCACGGCATCCGCCGTGCCGCGGTACCAGTTCTCCCCGTGAACGCGCTGCTGCGCCGGGAGCAGATCGACAAACTCGTTCATCTCTTCGCTGAAGAATGACCAGCCGCGCTGAATGTGCTGCACCAGCGTGTGCGACTGATACTGGGTAATGACGCCAATACGGCGAATGCCTGAGTTCAGGCAGTTGGACAGTGCAAAATCGATAATACGGAACTTACCACCAAAGTGAACGGCCGGTTTGGCGCGCTTGATGGTCAAATCTTTCAGACGGGTACCACGCCCGCCCGCGAGGATCAGGGCAACTGTTTTTAATGGTAGCTGGCGCGCCAACATTAACGGATCGTTCTTCTCTAATCTAACCATGACTAACTCCTTTTTTATCATCTTTGGAATACGCACACTCCGTGCGCAGGCCCGTGCCAGACAGCCATAACAACCGGATTATCCGCTCCGGCAAAGGGAGGAATGGCTCGCCATTCCCCGTCAGGTAAAACAATCTCTGCGACGTCATCCGTCGCGTTCAGCGTCACCAGCCACGCATCCGAAAGCAGGATTTGCAGACAGGGTATGCCGTGTTGCCACTCTTGCGCGCTTAACGGTTGCGCGTCTTTATTCAGCCAGCGAACGTTGCCGTCGCCCTCTTCCCACCAGCAGTCGGCGGTGAGCGCGGGGATGTGCTGGCGAAGATGGATCAGCGCCGCGGTGAAATGGGTCAACCCGCTGTTCGCTTCTTCCCAGTTGAGCCAGGTCAGGGTGTTGTCCTGGCAATAGGCGTTGTTGTTGCCGTGCTGGCTGTGACCGTGCTCATCGCCCGCCAGCAGCATCGGCGTGCCCTGCGACAACAAAAGCGTCGTCAGCAGCGCATGAACGCTGGCGCGTCGCCGCTCGATCACATCCAGACTTCCGCCTAACCCTTCTATACCATGGTTAAAGCTATGGTTGTTGTTAGTCCCATCGCGATTCTCTTCGCCGTTTGCCTCATTGTGTTTCTGATTGAAACAAACGCAGTCGCGCAGCGTAAAACCGTCGTGCGCCGTCACCAGATTAATGGTGGCCGACGGACGTTTGCCGTCACGCTTAAAGAGATCGCTGGAGCCGGCAAAGCGACCGGCAAACTCCCCCAGCGACAGATCGCGCGTCAGCCAGAAGCGGCGGACGGCATCGCGGAAGTGGTCGTTCCACTCGGCAAACAGCGGCGGGAAGTTCCCCACCTGATAACCGCCCTCGCCGATGTCCCAGGGCTCCGCAATCAGCTTCACCTTTGAAAGCACCGGACAGTTTTTGATGGCCTCAAACAGCGGCGCCTGCTGGCTGAACGCCGGGGTGCGCCCCATTACCGGCGCCAGGTCGAAACGAAAACCGTCCACGTGGAACGTCTCAACCCAGTATTTCAGGCACGCGTACGCGTAAAGCGTAACGGCCGGATGACTGAGGTTGAGGGTGTTACCGCACCCGGTCCAGTTCTCGTAATCGCCGTCGTCCCTGATCCAATAATAGCTACGGTTATCGATTCCGCGCTGTGAGAGCGTCGGGCCATCAAGATCGCTTTCTGCACTGTGGTTCAACACCACGTCCAGAATGACCTCGATACCCGCCGCGTGAAGCGCCTTCACCGCATCGCGAAACTCATCCCGCGCCTTCTCCGGATGCACCGCGTAGCGCGGGTCGAGGGCGAACATCGCCAGCGGGTTGTAGCCCCAGTAGTTGCTTAACCCAAGACGCTGCAGCCGCGGCTCGCTGGCAAAATGCGCCACGGGCAACAGCTCCAGGGCGGTGATCCCTAAGTGCTTCAGGTACGCGACCATCGTCGGATGCCCAAGCGCTTTGTAGGTACCGCGCATCTCTTTGGGGATTGACGGATGCAGATACGTCAGCCCTTTGACGTGGGCTTCATAAATAACGGTGTTGCCCCACGGCGTGCGCGGCGGGGCATCGTCTTCCCAGTCGTAGAGATCGTGTACCACCACGCTTTTGGGCGCGACGGGTGCGCTGTCGCGGTGGTCTGGTTCGCCGTAGCCAACGTGGAACAGCGGATCGTCTTTAAACTCGCCGTCCACGCGGTGCGCACATGGGTCAATCAGCAGCTTCGCCGGGTTAAACCAGTGCCCCTGAGAGGGCTCCCAGGGGCCGTGTACGCGAAAACCGTAGTGCATCCCCGGCCGTCCTCCGGCCAGGTAGCCATGCCAGGTATCCCCCGTGCGCGCCGGTAAATCGTAACGGTGCTCGTTACCTTCCCCGTCAAACACACAGAGTTCCACCCGCTCCGCATGGGCGGAAAAGAGCGTGAAGTTCACCCCCTTTCCGTCAAAACTCGCCCCGAGCGGTTCGGGTTTACCTGCCGTAAGCTGCGTCATTCTCCCTCCCGCACCAGCCAGATTGTGCCAAGCGGCGGCAGCGTCAGGCTCAGGGAGTTCGGACGGCCATGGCTTTCAATGGCATCGCTCTGCACCAGCCCGCCGTTACCCGCATTGCTGCCGTGGTAGTGCATGGAGTCGGTATTGAGAATTTCGCGCCATTTGCCCGGCTGGTTTATGCCGAAGCGGTAGTGTTCGCGCGGTATCGGCGTGAAGTTGCTGGCGACGATGATCTCGTTACCGGCTTTATCACGTCGTACAAAGACAAACACCGAGCGCTCGTGGTCGTCCACCACAAGCCACTCAAAGCCGTACGGATCGAAGTCCAGCTCGTGCAGCGCTTTGTGGTGGCGATAGGTCAGGTTCAGGTCGCGAACCAGACGCTGCACGCCGTGGTGCCAGTTGTCCGCGCCTTCCAGCAGATGCCAGTCAAGGCTGGTGTCGTGGTTCCATTCGCGCCCTTGCGCAAATTCGTTGCCCATAAACAGCAGCTTTTTGCCCGGGAAGGCGAACATCCAGCCGTAATAGGCGCGCAGGTTGGCAAACTTCTGCCACGCGTCCCCCGGCATGCGGTCGAGAACGGATTTCTTGCCGTGTACCACTTCATCGTGCGACAGCGGCAGCATGAAGTTTTCGGTGTAGTTGTAGAGTAGCCCGAAGGTGAGCTTATCGTGGTGATACTGACGATAAACCGGGTCAAGCTTCATGTAGTCGAGCGTGTCGTGCATCCAGCCGAGGTTCCACTTGAACCAGAAGCCCAGGCCGCCCATTGCCGGTGGACGGGAAACGCCCGGGAAGTCGGTTGACTCTTCAGCCATGGTCACGGCGCCTTCCACCTGCTCGCCGATAATGCGGTTGGTGTTGCGCAGAAACTCAATCGCTTCGAGGTTTTCACGCCCGCCATACTCGTTTGGGATCCACTCACCCTCTTTGCGGCTGTAGTCGCGGTAGATCATCGACGCCACCGCATCGACGCGCAGGGCATCAATGCCGAAACGTTCGATCCAGTACAGCGCGTTCCCGACCAGGTAGTTTGACACTTCACGGCGACCGTAGTTGTAGATCAGCGTGTTCCAGTCCTGGTGATAGCCTTCGCGCGGATCGCTGTGCTCGTACAGCTTCGTACCGTCAAACTCTGCCAGCGCAAAATCATCCGACGGGAAGTGGCCCGGCACCCAGTCGAGGATCACGTTCAGTCCGGCGGCGTGCGCGGCATCAATGAAATAGCGGAAGTCATCGCGCGTGCCGAAGCGGCGCGTAGGCGCATATAGCCCGGTCGGCTGATAGCCCCAGCTACCGTCGAACGGGTGTTCGTTGATTGGCAGCAGCTCCAGATGGGTAAAGCCCATCCATTTGGCGTACGGCACCAGCTGGTCCGCCAGCTCGCGATAGCTCAGCCAGAAGTTGTTATCGGTGTGGCGACGCCAGGAGCCGAGATGCACTTCATAGACGGAGATCGGCGCATCAAAGCGGTTGGCCTGCTTGCGCTCCTCGCTCTGGACAACCTTCTCCGGCAGGCCGCAAATCAGCGAGGCGGTATTCGGGCGCAGTTCGGCCTCAAAGGCGTACGGGTCGGATTTAATACGCAGCTTGCCGTTGGCATCGATCATCTCGAATTTGTAGAGCTGACCGTTGTGCGCGCCGGGGATAAACAGCTCCCAGATACCGGTTTCCCGGCGCAGGCGCATGGGGTGACGACGACCGTCCCAGTAGTTGAACTGCCCGACAACGGAGACGCGCTGGGCGTTTGGCGCCCATACGGCAAAGCGCGTGCCGGTGATACCGTCCATGGTATCCGCATGGGCACCCAGCGTTTCGTAGGGGCGTAAATGGGTCCCTTCGGACAGCAGCCAGGCGTCCATCTCTTTTAAGAGCGGGCCGAAGCTATAGGGATCATCAATCAGGTTTTGCTGACCGTGCCAGATAACGGCAAGCTGATAACGAAAAGGATTTTTACGGCGGGGCATGACGCCCGAGAAGAAGCCACGCGAGTCGAGGCATTCCAGATTACCCACCTTGCGGCCGGTTTTGGGTTCGATAACCCACACTTCTGTTGCATCCGGTAACAGCGCCCGAACTTCCAGTCCGGCCTCTGTACGGTGCATCCCTAGCACAGAAAAGGGGTCGGCAAAGTGACCCGCAATAAGCGCATTAATCACGTCTCTCGAAATACGATCGGACATGGTATTCATCCTGTTTTTTTATGTCGCCCTTTTTACGCGCTCCGGGACGACTTTTAATGTGACCTAAACGGTGCAGTTAATCCTCTCTGCTCCGCCCTACCCTCAGGTGAGAAATAAATCTTCCTTAAAGCATAGCCAACGTCGTGGGCCCTCCTGATAAAAAATAAGACATCTGCGTTTTACTCCATGTAGTACGCAAAAAAAGGGGGTGACATTCACCCCCGGTGTTTAACAAATTATTACGCCAGCTGGCGCAGCATGCGGCGCAGCGGCTCGGCGGCACCCCAAAGAAGCTGGTCGCCAACGGTGAACGCGGAGAGGTACTCCGGCCCCATGTTCAGCTTGCGCAGGCGGCCAACCGGGGTGGTCAGCGTGCCGGTAACGGCTGCCGGGGTCAGTTCGCGCATGGTGATATCGCGATCGTTTGGCACCACTTTCGCCCACGGGTTGTGCGCGGCCAGCAGCTCTTCCACGGTCGGAATAGACACATCTTTTTTCAGTTTAATGGTGAAAGCCTGGCTGTGGCAGCGCAGCGCGCCGATACGCACGCACAGACCGTCAACCGGAATGGTGTTCGCGGTGGCGAGGATTTTGTTGGTCTCAGCCTGGCCCTTCCACTCTTCGCGGGTCTGGCCGTTATCCAGCTGTTTGTCGATCCACGGGATCAGACCGCCGGCCAGCGGTACGCCAAAGTTATCCACCGGCAACTCGCCGCTGCGGGTGAGCTGAGTGACTTTACGCTCGATATCGAGGATCGCGGACGCCGGGTTTGCCAGCTCGGTCGCGACGCTCTGGTGCAGCTGGCCCATCTGGGTCAGCAGCTCGCGCATATGTCGCGCGCCGCCGCCGGACGCCGCCTGGTAGGTCGCTACGGAGACCCACTCCACCAGATCCTGTGCGAACAGGCCGCCGAGGGACATCAGCATCAGGCTGACGGTGCAGTTACCGCCAACAAACGTTTTCACGCCGTTGTTCAGGCCGTCGGTGATGACATCCTGGTTAACCGGGTCGAGAATGATGATGGCATCGTCTTTCATACGCAGCGAAGAGGCCGCGTCAATCCAGTAGCCCTGCCAGCCGCTTTCACTCAGCTTCGGATAAATTTCGTTGGTATAATCGCCGCCCTGGCAGGTCACAATAATGTCGAGTGCCTTCAGCGCTTCCAGATCGTAAGCATCCTGCAACGTGCCTGTGGTACCACCAAAGGACGGTGCAGCCTGGCCGAGCTGGGAAGTGGAGAAGAAGACCGGGCGGATGGCGTCGAAATCGCGCTCTTCAACCATGCGTTGCATGAGTACAGAGCCGACCATACCGCGCCAGCCGATAAAACCAACGTTTTTCATAGCATTTTTTTCCTGCAAGGGGTGTGTGCTGATTGTGCAAGCCAGTATTGAACTGGGATATGCTTCACATTACAAAATGCTGCCAAAGTCGCAAGCGAAATTAATCGATGATTGCCCGGCAATCAGAAAAAGTGCTAATCATCGCAATGACCACAATAAGTATCAGGGATAATTTAAGATGAGTGAAATCATTTCCGCAGCGGTTTTATTGATCCTGATTATGGATCCGCTCGGTAATCTGCCGATCTTCATGTCGGTGCTGAAGCACACCGAGCCGAAGCGCCGTCGGGCGATCATGATCCGCGAGCTGCTCATCGCCCTGCTGGTGATGTTTATCTTCCTGTTCGCCGGTGAAAAAATCCTCGCTTTCCTGAACTTACGTGCCGAAACGGTCTCCATTTCCGGCGGGATCATTTTGTTCCTGATTGCCATAAAGATGATTTTCCCGAGCGCGGAAGGCAGCAGCAGCGGCCTGCCTGCGGGTGAAGAACCGTTTATCGTGCCGCTGGCGATTCCGCTGGTCGCCGGGCCAACGATTCTGGCAACGCTGATGCTGTTGTCGCATCAGTATCCGAATCAGATGAGCCACCTGGTCATTGCCCTGCTGATCGCCTGGGGCGGGACATTTATTATCCTGTTGCAGTCATCGCTGTTCCTGCGCCTGCTGGGCGAGAAAGGGGTGAACGCCCTCGAGCGCCTGATGGGGCTGATTCTGGTGATGATGGCGACGCAGATGTTCCTGGATGGGATCCGGGCATGGATGAAAGGGTGAAGATGTAAAAAAGCCGGGTGGCGCTTACGCTTACCCGGCCTACGGGACCTGATTTTTTTGTAGGTCGGGTAAGCGTAAGCGCCACCCGACACACATACGGTCACTGAGATCTGGTGCCTCAATAATTCAAAATATTCATTCGTTTTGCGAGCCGCCTTCCAGAGCCTCTCTTGCCACCCCGCCCCCAACGCAGTATCTTCTTGCCGCGCCTGCTAAATCAGGCGTCAGGATTAGCCTCCTGAACTACCTCATCAGCGACACGAGTGTTATCGTGTCGTGCGCTTAGCTACACTTCAATGGTGGGCCAGGCGGGGGCGTCGCAAGACGCGCCGGTAGCTGATGAGGCCGGTAAGGCTAACCCTGTCTGGTTCCACCACCCGTGAGATTAGCCTCTCCAGTGGTGGATACACATTACTCATCAGAGGCGGTCATATGACTACTACCCCTAACTTTTCCCACGCTTTATTCACTACCCCGTTCGATCACACTACCGATTTCACCGAACTGGCAGACAACTGCGCGCAGTTTGTTGACGTGCTGGTTGAATGTGACGATCCAACCCAGAAGATGGCGCTGTGCGGACGGCTCTCAGCCTGCCTCGCCCTGCTCCAGCCAACGCTGCTTGAACCTGTTCCGGAATATTTAAAAGCCAGCCTGACGGTGGATGACCTGCCGCTGGACGTGCCGGTCTTTGAACCGGAGATCGATCAACTGGGGAGATACTGCCAGCTGCTAACGCAAATGCTGTTGGCTCGAACGCTCTCGGCGAGCGATGAAAGAGTCGCAGGAGATTTGTTGCAGGATTTAGTGGGGTTTTACAGTGAGACGCTGAAAGCGCCGCGCTGGTTGCGCACTCCTTTAGGTACGGTAGGCATTTGAAGCTTAAACTGGCTTTAACAGCAAAAAAACAACCCCGGGATCATTTTTATGATTCCGGGGTCGGTATCCTTTCGCTTTATATCGAAGAACTGGCACCACGACAAGGTGGGAGAAGAACTTTCAATTAGCTACGCTAGAAAGTATATCGGGCCATCTTTTGTATAGCAAGCAATACAAGGATATCCGATGGATGTACAACGTACATCCATCGGATATCCTTTTAACAAAAGCCAAATATGCCCATGAAAGCATTCAAAATGTAGAGATTAATCATCTGAAGATTTAGAATCTTATGCATTAAATTCAACAGATCAGAACTTCCATGCCTGAGTCCTATGATTACTCGGAACCAACCCGCTTACTTAGCCGTATTCGATTAAGTAGCTATACCACTTCGATGGCAACTCAAACTGATGCCCAGCTTTTAGGGGCATATTGTTGGAATCTTGCCATCGTCGGGGCATTTTATCCTCTTATTCAACTTGTTGAAGTAGCACTACGCAATGCGCTTCATCATGTAGCATCCTCCAAGTATCAAGGTGCTAACAACGAACATTGGTTTGGGATTGTTCCATGCAGGCAAGCTAATGATGAAAATGGCCAACCGATAACCGCAGAACAAGTGCGTAAGTTCCATGACTGCATAAAAAATGCAAAGAAGAGTGCTAAGCGCACGCTTGAAAGCAAAGGAATTGCGAGCCCCATACCAACCGTAGATCAGGTCATTTCTCAATGCGATTTTGCGACCTGGGAGTATCTCCTTGATAAGCATTTTTATGATGGTTCAGATAAAAATTTTCTTTGGCCACATGAGCTTACAAAAGTCTTTCGCAAACTTCCCAGAGTAGAGGAAACTAAAAACGCTATGTTTCATCAACGAGATGCGCTTCGTCGTCGCATTGAGGAAGTACGTTCGTTCAGAAACAGAATCTCTCACAATGAACCTGCGTGGATGACTGAAGGCGTGCAAAACAAGCAGGACATAATCGATCGCTTGATCGAGAAACTTGACCATATCATGGAGTTACTTTTCTGGATTTCACCAAAATTCAGGAAGTACGTCATGGATGTCGGTATCGAATCACGTGTCCGTCAGTTGATCTGTATGCGCGAGTTGAATCGATACATGCATTCTTATGAACGGTACGCTGTAGAGGATTTGCAGTTAATTGGCGAATTAGTATTGGAATTGACCTGCTCCCCGTTGATTAGTACACCCCGATGTTAGTAATGTCTTCATAAGCCACATGAGGACATCCCCATGAAGAAGCGTTTTTCCGACGAACAGATCATCAGTATTCTCCGCGAAGCCGAA